>Ga0157364_1002183_pt1 | contig 17880 bp, 18 predicted proteins | sample AttsexASBM2_FD_111476 | JGI IMG/M metagenome (GOLD analysis project Ga0157364, IMG submission 111476) | Fungus gardens microbial communities from leaf cutter ant in Ribeirão Preto, State of São Paulo, Brazil - Atta sexdens ASBM2 | ecosystem: Host-associated > Fungi > Mycelium > Unclassified ...
AAATTGATATGGTGGTTTTCTCTTGTTTTTTTTAGAAAAAATTTTTTCTTTTTCTACACTATATTTTTTTTTATATATATATATATATATATATATATATATATATATATATATATATATATATATATATATATATATATTTTTTTTTTTATTATTATTGTATACGATTTATGTTAAGAGGAAAGGAGATGGCGAATAACGGTGTCGAGGGCGAGAAATTATTGTATGAAACGACACGGGACGTGGAGCAGAAGATGAATGGAAAATCAAACAAAGAACACGAGGAGTATCAGTATTTAAGACTGATCGAGAAGGTTATTCAGAGTGGAGCAAAGAAGAGCAATCGCACTGGTGTGGACATTTATTCTATTTTCGGAACGCAAATGCGATTCAGTTTACGAGATGGTAAATGCAATGTAGTTTCAACTAGAATATTTATTATTGAGTTTATTTTTGGTAATGCAAAGGTAGTTGATAATTTCTAAGAATGGCAGATCTATAAATTTTTCAAAATAATTTATAATCTTTCAGAATATCAATAGAAATGTAAGGGAATATAATGATAGATTGTCTAGAAATCGAGTAGAATTTACTGACATTTAATATAGATACAGTTAATGCCACAATATTATCTTCGAATCTGATGGCATATTGTTAACACTTTGTTTATTTGATTACAGGTGTTTTTCCATTACTGACAACTAAACAAGTATTCTGGCGAGCGGTGATTGAAGAACTATTGTGGTTTATCAAAGGATCGACAAATTCCAAAGAATTGTCGGACAAGGGTATTCACATTTGGGATGAAAATGGTTCACGAGCTTTCTTGGATTCCTGTGGCTTCACTGACAGAGAGGAGGGTGATTTGGGACCTGTGTATGGTTTCCAGTGGCGATATTTTGGTGCTGAATACAAAGACATGCATACGAATTACACAGGACAAGGTATTTTTGATAAAAGTATTCTTTAAAATAAATTATCTAAAATTCTCCTTTTCATATATTTGTTGAATATATGAAAAAGTGTAAAAAGTGTAATTGAAACTAACTGTGTATATTTATTCTAGGAATAGACCAATTGAAGGAAGTCATTCACAAAGTAAAGCATTCTCCTGAGGATAGACGTATTATAATGTCAGCCTGGAATCCGGTTGATATTCCAAAGATGGCATTGCCGCCGTGCCACACTTTGGTACAATTTTACGTAAATAACGGAGAATTGTCCACGCAGCTTTATCAAAGAAGCGCAGACATGGGTTTAGGAGTGCCATTTAACATAGCGTCATATTCCTTGCTGACGTACATGATCGCTCATGTTACTGGATTGAAGGTAAGGATCGATACTCCATACTCAAATTTCAGATAAATCTTGTTCTATTTTTTATTTCCTTTTATTTTTCAGCCAGGAGAATTTGTACATACAATGGGAGACTGCCACGTCTACGTCAACCATATAAGTGCCCTTGAGGAACAGGTAAAACGCGAACCGCGCGAGTTTCCAAAATTAAGGATAGTTAGAGAAGTTAAAGATATTGACGATTTCATTACCGAAGATTTCGAGTTGATAAATTACAATCCATACTCCAAACTCTACATGAAGATGGCTGTTTGAACTACCTCGCTTGAATAAGCTTAATCCTCTGAATCTACGTAATTTACATTTCGTTTTCATAAAATTCATTAATGAAGCGACATTGACTGCATTCAGTAGAAATAGAAGTTTTACAGCTATTGTATGATTCTTTAACAGAACTGATTCCTCTTGTACTTAGTTCTTCAGATCTGTTTCCTAGATATAAATATATAACCAATCATGCTTTTTTTGAAGCTTCTCTTCTGTGATACTTGCCTAATATTACCTCATAACCAATATTAAAGAATTTTACAGTTATAAATCTACTATCTTTTTTTCTGAACGCAGTCCTTTTTTGTTTAATGTACTTAACTAATAAATGAACGTTCTAGAAACGTAATCTTTCTATAGTATTTTTGATCAGTATTAAGATACACCGATTAAGTGATAGTACTTTCAATTATACAATATTTTCGACTTGAAAGAGATATAAAAAAATTATCTTAATATAGCTCGATTTCTCTTTATATATGGGCTGATGGAAAAGTGATGAATAATATCTTATATTGTAATCTCCTAACTATTACATATATCGTAAGTAAAGTCTTATATACGCATATACATTTGCTATGTATATGTGTATATTTAACTAAACTTAACTTTCTAAGAGAAATATTTTTAAATCTTGTACCTTAAGTATATATCAATATCTTCAATATCCATCGCATGTAATTCATGCAAATCTATCACGATTCGTTTCCTTATTCCAATAAAAATTATCGCACGCGCTATTCCAACTTCTATATTACACAAATTAATTTTTTTTCGGTTGATTATGATCAACAAGTATGGACGATCGCAAAAGGCCTTATATAAGCAGCTTCTATAAGTATAACAAAATTATGTAATTCTATATATAATATGTATAAATTCGTTATTTTTTTAATATAAATCAATAAGAATATTGGAAATAATTGTTCTTACATCATAAACAAAAAAATTATTTTTAACGAAAATTTAGATAGAACTTTTATATATAAAATGCAGTTTTATTTTAAACTAACTTCGCGTCTCTCCTATTAATATTTCAATCAGGATAAAAGTATAGCCAAATCTATTATATATTTTATTAATGGCTCTGCTATACAGCAATTTCTTTTTACGAGATGCTGGAGCGATAAAAAGCTCCGTTGTGAAAAAAGCAACTATACAAAATTTAGAAATAACTGCCGATTCTCACAACGATTTGAGAGACATTTTATACAATATTTCGCAAATCTTTCTTAAGGGAGACTTTTGTACGTCAAAGGCTAGCACATTTGTACATCATTGGACTGTGTACTTAATTGATGCAACTGTTGAGTGACCGCCAATGTGCCGCATTCATTCACCGTTATGATCACCCAGATAACATCTACGACAAAAAAATCATTTTGCGATAAAATATGATTGAAATTGAATCAAATAGAGCAATCTAGAAAAGGGATCGACGAGTTTTATTTTGGAATCAATGGAAAAACAAACAGTAATATTTTTTTGTGTTTAAGTTTATTAGTTTAGTTTAGAATATCAATAAAATAAGTAAATTGAAAATCACAATCTATGTGTACGTCTCAATTAATATGCAATTAATTGAGATTAAAATTATCCAGCAAGATCGATTTATCGATTTACATTAGTAGAACATTTATTTCTTTTAATATTACATGCTCTTAAATTCGCTGATCCTTTTTCTATATCACATTCTATCGGAAAGGCTGTATAGAATTCAGAACGAGGAATTACCACCAAAATAGACACCATTGGGCGTCATCATTCTCCATTTACTCTGATGAACGCCGGTTTCAGCCGGACTTTTCAATGTTACGCTTAACTCTGTGGTTTCCTTGGGGGCCAATGGTGGAACAGATATTCGCACACAGCCCATTTGCACTCCACTAGAATGCTGCAGGTGGATCCCACTGGGCCATGCTTCGGTACCACTGTTCTGCACACGCCATGACTTCTGAAAGTTTGTATTAGGTGGCACAGCTTCTCCCTCGCCGATCGTACTGTCGCATATTAATGTCATACACGGCGTGTTGAAGGGATTTCCAAAATCAATATAGCTGCAAATTGCTGCTTGCAGATTCCTGGAAGAAAATTTATATTACAATAATATCTAGCAGAAAGGAATGAATTCTACACTTACTCCCAAAAAAAATAAACTACTGTAACATTACAATAACTCGCTTAATTGTGGATGAGTATATTTCTAAATTTAAATGATAAGATTTCAACTTGGGTTTTATATGTCTTAATGTAATAATGACATTGTTCAATTGTTTTGTTATCTGCAAACAATTAAAAGACAAAGGCAAAGACAATATCATTATGATTGAAACATAAATTGCATTGTGAAACAATTTTCATTTGAAGGTTTAATTGAAATAACAAATCCACATATAGTTCTAATTTTTAAATCAACAATTAGTTTAAATGTTAATTAAAAATTACTATCCAGCATCATTGAGCTAGTGAAATTTTTTTTAGCTATGCTTTGCATTTAAACAATGGCACTTTTATCTTCAAAATACAAAAACATATTATGCGTCATTTAAATTGCGGGTTAAAAGAGTATGACCACAAAGTCCAAAATCATTAAACTCTGAAATGGGACACTGACAATATTTTGACACAGATTTTTTATAAAAGCAAGGCAACGGCATCTCGAGGAAAAAAAAGAGAAAATTACAAGAAAAATGACGCATTACCCTTCGAATTCGAAAAAAAAAAGAAAAAGATCTTTCAGAGAGGTCCGAGAAAGAACAATATCCCTGCAGGGGATAAACATGGCGATACAAGGTTATGTACGTGGACAGCGTACACAACGACAAAGTAGCGTTCTGATAGGGGGAATGTCCGTTTACCAATTGTTCATGTCAAGGAAAAACGCAGCAGTGGTCTCATTCAGATGGCTATCCGCCAATAACTTCTGCAGCTGCTTCACTAAGACATCTTTGTCCGTGGTGCCCAGGCAACTGAACTGATGCAGCAAGTGTTGGTCCAGATCGTTGTTGCGATCCATGATCGCTGCTTCTTCAACAGCACTCAACTTGAACGGTGACTCAATGCCCCATGTGCCCCAGGCTGTCAAAACTGTCAACGTCGGACTGTCAACCCTGTCTGCTCTGTTTATCTTTCCACTTCCTCTCCGTCGTCGTCGTCGTCGTCGTCGTCGTCGTCGCCGTACTCTTAGTCGCAGATTTTAAATGTCATTCTCCCAAGTGATACTCGGTCGGTCCGTATCCGTACTGTGCATATCCACGGTACCCAGTCCAGAGCCGTCGAATTCTGGATCCTTCCTATAGTTGGGCCCTCCCCTTTCCTCTCGCCTGCATGAGATTGCAAGTCATTCGTACTTCCGTTTTTCTCTCCTTTTTCTCTTTGCCTATCTAAGGGCTACTTGCCAATTTTGGAAATGTATTATAGTCCAATCTTTTACACTGTTACAAAAAAATTGTATAGTCCAATCTTTTACACTGTTACAAAATGCATAGGTCTAATAGACGTTGGGATCGTCGATTTTCTCGATAACGGTGATAGATACGACTTTAACGCATAAAATCTTTTTCATAGCTCTTGTCGAGAAGAATCGAAATGATTCTGTGAAATTTTATCATATTTGTCATCGTTCTCGAGATAGTGGCTCTTTTGTCTACAGCCGTGCGTAACATTTTTTTATATTTACTTTATATATTCGTACTTGAGATTAATTTATTATATATTTAAATTTAAGATCATTGTTTATATTTATGATTCCAATAAAGCAACCATGATTTTGAGATCGTGCCTGAAACAATTTTAAAGATTAATGCAAAAGATGTTGCCTTGATCTTCAAACGCGCAGCGAAAGATTTGAAAATAAGTGTGAATGTCATCGCAATCTCCGGTCTCGTTCCAAAAACTTCAAATTTATTTCGATGTCTCTTATAATTTCCCGATCTTCTATTTCTTTTTTCAATTCGCGATGCTTAATCGCCTTCCTATCTGTTCGTTACCGCGAGTTATCTCAGTAAGGGCGGGGCTCCGCGAATCGATGTCGCGCCCCTACGCAGTATACTCCGTATAAAAAATAGTATTTTTCGCACGACAGTCCGTGCAAAAACGATAAATAAGCGATAAATTGCCTTTCGCGGTCGTGCGCGTTACCTTGACCTTGTCGCAGAAAATTGGTTTTTCTTGAAAATAAATAATTTACAGATATCGAAATAGCGTGAGTTTTAACGAATGGAAAATGTCTCTTTCTAGGGATGCTTATTCCAGGAATGCTTACCTTCTTTATCTTTTCCTTCCTTTCAGTAATAGTTGCCAAAGCAACTTCGAAAAATTTTTCGTTGCTTTCATTACGTATTATATTTATCAGTTTGTTTTAAAACTTTCACGTAATATATAGATGAGATGTCCAGAAAAAAAAGATACTATAATTTACATCTCTCGGATATCACATACAGTCAAGAACAAAAACGCCGTTCGTAATATCAATACGTAACAATTTTTAATGCGAAGTTATATATATCCTTATTCTTATTATATTGTCTTACGAGAAATAAATATAAAATCAAAAGAAATAGTTTCTTAATTAAGAAATCTAATAAAAAATTAACAGAAATTTATTTTTAAATACATAAATTTCAATTAATATATGAATATTTTAAAGTCATTCCACTTCCGTTTATTAACGGAAGTGGAATGACTTTAAAATAAAATTCCGTTAATCATCAAATAATTCACTTGACAAAATTATTTAAAAAGTAAAATTATAATTATACAATTCATTCTTAATCTAATCGTTCTTCTTACGTAATAATAAAAAATAATGATAATTCTTTTAACAAAATACTGCAGGAAAAGGAGAAAAAATGAAAAATACAAAAAGTTCAGCAAATCGGACCTCACGAGTGTAACTGCATTGCCATGCCTGCACCTATTCGAATGATCGGCCAATCGCTGGACGGAACGACGCGACAAGAATCATGGTGGGGATAGCTCGAGTGCAGTTCGGTCGTCGGCACTGGACGGCTGCTTTTGCCCGCGACTGTACTCATCATCGGAAGTGCGCATGTGCGACGCGCGTGGCGCGGGACAGCCGACATTCGAGACAAACGAGCGGCGCGCACACGGCTGTGACGGACGCTCTCTGCGGGCGCTCGATTACGACGATACGGGGAGAAAAAAAAATAATCGGACGGCTCATTTCGGAAGCGTGTCCCGCGCTGGACGTGCACGGCGAACGCGGGGCGGAAAGCCGCGCATGAATCGCGGTATGACGGAGCGTGTCTGAAGTTGAAACGAAAAAAAAAAAAACGGAGCTGAAAGTTTTTCACGCATTCCTAGTCTTCGACGATGATCTTGCGACGAATTCGGTTGAGATAGAAGAACGTGGAATTTCAGGGCACCTCGCGTGAAAAAAAAAACGAATAAACACAGCAAACGGGAACAAGGTATGAGATGTTTTCGCGTTTTTCATGGCGATGTTTATTGAATTTATGTTATAATTATACATCACACTTGTTTTTAGCTTGTAGCTAATATTGCACACAAACGTTAGAATAATTATTTTCCAAATGGAGAATTATTTGATGTACGAGCTAGCTTTGCTGATTTTTTTATTTTGCGAAAAATAAGTAGATTTAAAAAAATGATTTATTTAAAATCGTTTATTTAAATTAATGGGAATTTATATATTTTATAAATTTAAATTCTGAAACGCTAGATTTTTTATCTCAATTTTCAATATTTTATGTTAGAAATTTAGTTTTTTTTTTATTTTTGGTTTTATTTTTGGTTTTACAGGCTAAAATTTCTGCTTCCTTTTGTTTGTAGGACGAGACTATTCTGTCAGTTTCAACTTTAAAATAATACAATTTAAAATTTACGATAACAAACAATATCTCTAGTGATGTATTTATAATTACATTATACAATCATGATTGCTCTTTGAGGATACAACCTTTAAATAATCAACTTGTTCTGTCCAGAAACATTATCGCAAGAAATGAATAAAAAAGCCCTGATCTATATAAATAATTCCTTTTGTTTATTTATTATTTTGCCTATTTTTAATAGGCCTATCCGCTGACTTACATTTGCTAGCAGCTCGAAGGCCGACAAGATGATCGGACCATCGTCAGGAAATACTGGCGAGGTCACCGAGAGTCAGTGCTGTGCCTCCGCCAAACGGAAGATCTTCGACGACTTGGAAGTCGATGGCTCCAAACGAAAGGTCTTTGATGAATTGGACATTGACAGCTTCTGCGATGAGGTCCGCCAGACGAGTCGCAAACACTATCTCGAGGAACTGGAGACGCCAGTGGAGCTGGTGGCTACATCAAACGATATCATCGCCAACGCGGCGGCACTCTTCTCGCCGATGTCTGCCCAGGAGGTCGTCGAGGAATCACAGGTGACGCGTCTGGAAGTATTGCTGGTGGATGGCACAAACTGCACCTGGACGACCATGTCAGAGCTGGAACAACAGCAGAATGTGGATATTCTCGTGACCTCGTCTTCCTCGTCGTCGTCTTCAGTCTCATCAACCTCGTCCTCGTCAAATACATCTGGATGTGCAGAACGTCATCCTACGGAAACCTACATTGAAGAGCTTCATTATCAGCCGGCAGTATCGATGAATTATTGGGAACCAGTCGCCGCCCCCGTAATCTCGCTTGCCAATCTGAACACGCAGCAAAATAAAGGAACGACAAGCAATAATCAGCAACAGCAGCAGCAGCAGCAGCAACAGCAATTCGAAGATCAAGAGAATGGAAATTTGTCGTGGTTGTTGGACTTCAAACTGGATTCATTCATCGAAGCCGCGGATGATAGATGCACTATAGGACCCACCGCAACAACAAAGAACAATTATTGTGGTGAGAAAAGTGTGCAGTACCAAATAAATGTTCGAATCAACGCTTTCACGAATATTAAAATTAAAGATAAAAAAGGTAGAAAGATGAAAGAGAAGATAAAGAGATATTGTATGCTTTAGTGTCAGAACTAGAAACTTTATTTAGTTTTAACTTTATTAAATCTTTATTTAAATTAAATGAAATTGGAGCTAAATAAAGTTCTTGTTATTTAAAAAAATTTTCTTTAGATCGATAAAACGAATCGCGAAATTTCCTGCTTGCGACTACTTTTCGAAACGGTAATAAATGGTATCCCTAATGAAAATTCTTTTTAGAATGTTTATATAAATTTTCAAATTTTTTAGAATTTCTGAATAACTTTGTAATTTTTTAGAAAATTTTTTAGGTTTTTTTATAGAAAATATATCTATACGTCTTTTTTAGAAATCTTCATATATGTGCATTCTGAAGTATTCTATGATTCATTTTATAATTTTTGATATAATTTTATAAAATCTGAAAAAGTTTAAGGTATTTTTCACAAATTATAGAAACTATTCACATATAAAATTTCAGAATTCACATATACATATAAAAAATAATTCTAAAAAAAGATATAAGATTCTCAGTTTTTTCCAAAAGTGTTCCTTATTATTGTGAAAATTTTGAGAAACTTTTTCACCAGGAATAGTCTTCAAAAATTTTATTATTTAATTAAATTACGATTTTTAAAAATGCGTATATTCCTTATAATCTTAATATATCTCAATTAATAGAATGGTTCCGCGGCTAATTGCGCATTTTCAGGCAATAAGAATAAACCGAACGGAAGGTCGCATAGTTCCAATTACGCCAACGACGTCAAGAGAGGATATGGCAGTCACGAAAATTCGTCGATGTATCGACAGGATGTAAACCAGGCGACTTATCCCACCAACGGAAACGACAGTCGAAATTTCTCGTCCGCGCGATCCAATGGGCCAAAGAAGCCACCCTTTACTTATACGGAATTGATAGAACATGCGCTACAGGAAAGAGGCGAGCTCACTGTTTCCGCGATTTATCAGTGGATCTCGTAAGTTGGCAGGAAATTTATTTAGTCAAAACTTTGATTTGTTATTTGCTTATATATTGCAACGCCTTGCCAAATTTATTGTCCATGATCGCCATGCTATAAGCTACTTTCTCTACAATCTTTCCTTCACATAGCCTTTCAATTAAATATCTAATTAAACATACCAATTAAAATATTATTTCTTCCAATTTATTCTTATATTTTATATACCTATTTTTTAATTCTTAATTTTAAACGGAATCACAAATTAAAATAAAACATTCCATTGATTAAAACTGATAAGTTGACCCTACGAGAGAAATATTTACAAGTTTTATTCGAAACAGATGGAGTGTTTTTCTTAGTTGCGTATTAGACGCGCAAGGGGTTTTCTACAAATTTACACGAACGTAGCCCGCTGGTTGGGGGTGGGTTGACGGAGGTGGGCTACTTCTAGATGGTACCCATTGGTACCACTGCCCCCATTGCTTGGCACCACCTGGCACTAACTCCTCACCCTTCAGCTATCTTCGTTGCAGCCCTCAACACGAATGCGCACAATTTACTGCTCCTGTGCCTTCACCTGTTCGATCGCTGTTCGAGCTCCTTGGAAAATATGTATATATAGATTATTCAGATTCAGCCGCGTAGGGCGCCGCTCGAACGAGTCAAAAGAAATATCTCTGGTTACTCTGCAAAGAGGCAGACTATAAATATACATAAATAGAGTCTATAAACATAACATGTATAATATTAAAAATCATATTTTCACATTTTTTTGCCTTATTCAAGATTATCAATGGCTGAAAAAGCAACTTTGCAACTATTATAAAATTTTTTGATATACTAAAAAAAAAAATTTTAACAGCATTATTTTAATTAAAAATAATTTTGTTGATATAATAACAGTATTAATGAAATAAATGAAATTTTATTAAAATAAGAGCATAAGTATTTGTTTCATTAATGATATTATTTAATTAACAAAATTATTTTCAATTCAGATAATGCTGTTAACACATCATTTTTTTTTAGTATGATTAACACAATTATAATATGATTTATACATTTAGAATTATGAGGACAAAATCAATCATATTAAAGAATATTTTATAATAGTATTGCAGTTTGAAATCATAGTGTGAGTATGTATTAAGAATATTATTTTTATCACATCAATACGCAAATATGACTTAGGCTGGGTTGTTCTATTTTTCAGTAAACTTTAACTCACTGTCTTACTCTCTTATGTTCTTTCACTCTTTTGTTTATCCAGTAAATAAATTAGTTTGTTCGAAGATGGAACAACCAACTCTTAGAAACAGATTCATTAAACTGTTGGTGTAAATGACAACATTCATTGCGATCATCGTGATCAGCGGAGCGAGTAAATGCATCATTTAGCATTTCAAATGCACCCTTGGCTAAATGTTTCTCGTTCTCCACCGAAATTCGTGAAATTAATCGCGAAGAGGGGGTGCGTAACGCACCGTGACATCGCTGCGAGCAGGTGAAGGAAATTAGTTTCGTAGGGACGCAAATTACCGCCGTGCGTTTTTATGTGTATTGTACTTAATCATATTCCCGTCGATTTGCTAAGTGATCATAGTAGCTCTTGCAAACACTTTATTGAATTATTCAACAAAAAAAACTTTTATTTTGAATAAAAATATGAACCGTTTTTTGTATAATTAAAAGAAAGGATACTTTTTGTCATTTTCAGCGAGCATTTTCCTTATTATAAAAGCAACGATGATCGCTGGAAGAACTCCGTCCGGCATAATCTCTCGATAAATCCGCACTTCAGGAAAGGATCGAAGGCGACTCATGGAGCAGGTCATCTTTGGGCGATCGCGAATCGTGGCGACTGTAGACCTCGTTCATTACCAGTTACTAGTCTGACAAATACTACACAAATACAAGTAACACAAAATGAGTCTGAAGAATCCCGGAGTAACAAAATCATCAGGTAACGTCTATTCATAAAATTTTGTAAAGCTATTTCTTCATATTACTGAACATTCTTAACATTACAGCCAAATTATGGACGAGGTGGAGGCTGCGACGGCGAGCATCACGCAGCCGAATTCTGAGGAGGATGCGGACGATATACTGAATTCTGTGACGCTTGAGCATTCCGCCGAGCAAATACTCAACGGAATAAAACGGCAAGTGGAAGTGCAGTATCTAGTTCCTATGGTGAACGATTCCGAGGCAGGTCAACAGAACGAACAGATAGAGCAACAAACGGATACGCTCCAATGCTCCTTCAAGGAAAGTGGTGAGGATATTATAATCAATGTTTCTTTCAGGAAGAGATCGACTCGACGTTAATGAGACAAAATTTATCGAATAATGAAATTTATTGCAGATTTTCTGAACCCGGTATCCAAGGAAGTCGTCGCTGAGGAATGCGGACTCGTAAACGAGGGATATCTAGTCACGGATCCGACTACTCTGGGATTAAACGTGGTCGATCCCGAGATTATAGGATCGGAAAATCTCTTCGGCGAGGAGCTCAGCTTTCAATTTTATGAATTGACGTCGCCGTCGCAGCTGCAATCCGCCTGACACACAGAGAGCAACAAAGTACATCTTATTGTGATTGACGAACTTCAGATACAGAACGCACGATCATATGACAACCAGCGGGTTCGCAACATTGCCGAAACCGAGAAGAATGTCTCAGAGCGGGAAAACTCGCAGAGAAAATCGCTTGTCAATAGCGCTCGGATCAACGAGGACTATACGATGACGAGAAGCTGATCTTACTCGAGAAATTTTTTACAATGACTCGGAATGTTCGATCATTTTATTCGACGCGGCTGCTAAATTAACTAGAAGCTTAATTAAATCAGCTGAAGTTAATTGATATGCTTTATGGATGGATAACGAATCAACTACAAATACGAGGAAATCTTATTTCTTAAATACAACATAGTTCGAGGATTTGATAATCGCGATAATCACCGAAAGACTTTAGAGTGACCGGAGTGAGATCAGAAAATAAACAACGTAATTACATATCGTCCAACGTGTGCCTGGTTAAGTGTCTTAAAGAGGAGCATTATTTATCAACTATGCATTAAATTTCTTCTAGTCTTTTGCGAAACAGTGTGTAATGTTTTTGTATTAGTAAAAAAAAGTATGATATTTATTATTATGTATATTGTCCCTGAGATTTTATACTCTCGCCAAAATAAGCGCGAAGTGCCCGTTGGAAAGTTTCTACTATAAAGATAAACTTCTAATAATGTAAAACAGAGAAAGGCATTTGGATATCTTTTGATCAAAGCCAAGTTCACTTCGCGATGTTTAGCGTTGAGATATGAGATATGAGAACGCTGATTGCTTAAATAAAATATAAAGAAAAATGTTACGTGGTTTAATCGTATTGGCTGTAATAGGCATCTAAAAGAGAACTCTAATGAATTATAAATTTATTAGCTATACAATTAGAACATTTTACTTTGCGAAAGAAAACGTAACTATTCTACAGGTTTCGTTGAATCGGTTTCTTGTTCTTGATTCATTTTTTGGATCACGCTCTTTAATTTTTCCTCTTTCGCCTTCTTCTTAGCTTCCTTTTTCTTCTTCCTTTCCTCCTTCTCTTTTTGCTCTAGCATCGTCTTAAATCTCTCATCATGAGGCGAGATCTTGAAGCCAAAGTGTTTCCTAATCTCCTCCACTATGCGCTCCTTATGCAACTTAGCAGCTTCCATTTCGGCTTCCTTCTTAGCGATCCTTGCGTTCAACTCGGCCGTCCATTGGTTCACCTTCGATAATTTTTCGGCTATTTCAGCTTCTCTACAAACACATTATATACATTATATATCATACATTAATATGCCGTTCCAAAAACGTTTGTAAACTTGCAGATAGTAACTGGATTCAGCAGAGAAAACATCTTTGCAACTGTTGTAAAATTCTTTAATATAATTAGTTTATACATTTAGATCTAATAAGGAACTAAGGACAAGATTAACCATATTAAAGAATTTCACAACAATTGCAAAGCTTCTTTTTATATTAAACACAATCAGTGATAAAACTGATAAAGACATGCCTTGCTTTAATCTTCTCAGCCTTTATCTGTTTTTTCTCCTCTAGCTTCTTCCATCTCTCTTGAAGGGACTCTGGAAAGGCGACTCTCTCGTACTCCTGTAAGATCTTGATCTCTTCTGGCGTAGGCCATGCAAACCCAGCTGGCTCCTTGTTGCCTTCGAATCCATATCTACCTAGCATGCGCTTCTTGTATCTTACTGTATTGTGATACCACTCAATAGGCTGCTCGTAGGGACGTTTGCCCATAAGTATATTCCTGTCTTCCGGATTCAGCCGAGACTTGTTTCGCTTCTTGGTGAGCTCCTCCTGGTACTGAGGCTCCTGGTACTCGTCCGAATATATTGGTTGCTCGTCAGCAGCAGTTATGTCGACGATTTTGTCCTTCGCTTCCGTAGCAAGGAAACGATTGACGACGACGCCTTGGAATCGCACATTTCGTTGAACAATAACATCGTAGATCCATCGTCTTAGACTCATCGAAATGACGAAACGTACCCAGGTATCACAGGATCGCTACAAATATAGGTTAAGTTTAAATCGAATTAAATCAAAACGATTAAAATAAAAATGCGTCAAATGACACAAGAAATTGGGATGTGAAAATTAGCTGCTACAAGAGACAGACGATACATACGTGCAAGAGATGTACTTTCGAAGAAATCACAATTGTGTTTATGAGAATATAACCTATCCGAATTAGTGTTATCGAACAGTCGAACTCATGCGAGTTATCAATTTGCAGTCCGCTTAGGTTAGGGTATTGAAAGTGTGGTTCAACGGCACATATGAACAGGCACGATCGCGATGGCGAAACGTCTCTCGAGGGTAATATAATTAGAGTTAATAATATTAATTGATGATGGGAAAGCTAAACACAAAATTATTCAATTGTTTATTGTGAACACAGTTACCGGGAAAGCACGGAGAAACATATGGGACTTTTGTCTTCGACGACGAGGGACATACCTTGGGAAATGCGCTCGCTTCTGTGATAAATGAATAGTACGTATCATTTAAAATTTATGAATGTAATTTCATCATGGAATATTGTATTTTTATTCTTCCAAATCTTTTCTGCAGTCCAGGCGTGAAAATATGTGGCCACACTGTGCCGCATCCTGCAGAAAAGAGGGTGCACTTGAACATCCAAACAACTGGTGAAAATGTAATCCAAGTATTGAGACGGGGCCTCCAAGATCTTGAGAGAATGTGTGATCACACGATCGAGACATTTAATGAAGCTTACGAAACATATAAAGCTACAAAAGAAGATTCGGATAAAGATACTATATAACACTGTCATTTTTTTTTAGATTCTTAATATGTTACAAATAAGTTTTTACAACTTTTATTAACTAAGAATGAAAAGTTTGTTTAAAGGCATAGAGTCTAAGCTTCTTAATAAAACAAATTGAATAATTAAAACGTTTGGATGATTTTCATTAATTATATATACATATATACATAATATGTATATACTAAATAGTTAACACTAAAAATTAATGGAATTTCGCTAAAAATTATCAAAGATAACAACCTAGTAATTTTCTAATTTTGTTTTCAGTTAGAAAATAGTTATTCTGATTCTACTTGTGTTATATTTTCATATTCTTAATATTTTATGTTATAAAAAAAAATTAAAATGATTAACAGAGTTAAAATAGCACCATTGATCGTTTTAGTGTTAATATAATACATGTATCAACATATTCTGTGATAATACATGCAACATTGATTGTAGTTCCAGCACTATTGTCTATTAGTTTCTACCTATTTTGCTCAACGAAATGAAGGAAAATAGGAAGTATTAGATTCCTAAGAGGCAAGAGATTGGAAGGGAAAAAAAATAATTTTACAATTTTTCAAAGCGCTTTCATAGAGGCTTTATTTAGACAACTTCGGCCGCTCTCGCGCCTCCTTTGTGAGTTTTGGACAGATAATCAGCGAATTCTTGATACGGTGCCTTAGCCAGAGCTTGTTCCTTCCACAAGTCGGGTGTCAGATATGCGTAAGTCTTGGCAATCGCAGCGTAAGTGGCCTTGGCAAAGTTACCGAGTGTACAGGTTGATCCTCTAGCTGAAGTATAGCAGTCCTCGATACCAGCCATCTGAAGAAGCTTCTTAGGAACTGGGGCAGATACGATGCCGGTACCTCTGGGTGCAGGTATTAGACGCACCTGTACGGAACCGCACTTGCCAGTTACCTTACATGGCACTGTGTGCGGCTTGCCGATTTTGTTACCCCAGTAACCACGTCGAACTGGTACAACGGACAACTTAGCCAAAATAATAGCACCGCGAATCGCAGTGGCTACTTCCTTAGAGCATTTTACTCCCAGTCCAATATGTCCATTGCTGTCTCCAATGGCAACGAAAGCCTATAAAATGTTATATTTTAAATACTCTTATATTTAAATACTCTTGTCTCTCTAAAGTTTTATATAGTTCTAGTTACTTTTTTAATTAGTTCAATTTACTGTATCTTTTTCTAATTCTTAGAATTAAACAAAGAAACAATAAGTTAAGTCAAGATTAAAATTTATTTTATATTGATAGAACTGGAAAAAAATATTTAAAAAATTTACCTTGAAACGTGTACGTTGACCGGCACGTGTCTGCTTCTGTACTGGCATGATTTTTAGAACCTCGTCCTTTAGATCTGGTCCAAGGAATTTATCGATGATTTCGTATTCCTTGATGGGTAAGGAGAATAAATAGATGTGCTCGAGAGACTGAATCTTGCCATCTCTGACTAGACGACCTAGCTTGGTAACAGGAATCCATTCTTTGCTATCCTCCTTGCCGCGTCCACGGCCGCGTCCTCTGCCTCTACCTCTACCACCTCGACCTCTCAGGCCTCCGCGATCACCTCCTGCTCCACGAGAACCAAAACCTCCACGAAAGCCACCGCGTGCGGCTGGAGCAGCGTCCGCCATTCTGTGATCAAACAATTCATGATAAATTGGATCAGAAATGTCATTTATAATACATCCTACATTTCAATCTTATTAAAAGTTGATAATTACTTATGCACATATTTTTAATATTGAAATTTGCAATAAGCTTGGTTAACCTTAAGCGGGCAACATCGATGTCGCCGACATATGGCATTTGAAATATATTAGGAAATACGATGAAAGTATTCATATAAGAATATCCATAGTTTTAACATCTTATACAGATGAATGAAAAATATGCAAAAATGATAGAAAAATTGAGGACTTTTTGAAATATACTCACGTTACTTCTTTCCCTTTCCTCGAAAATTACAGAAGAACCGGAAACACGAGGGGAAACAAGAAATTAATATGCCTTCGAGATGGCGCTTCCTATGACGTATATCCGATATTTAAAAAAAATGGCGCGTTCTTATCTAATAATAACGGGTTCAACATTTAGACATACAAAACAAAAATTTATCATACTATTGACTAAGTGATTGTAAAATATTTAATATTCAGTAAAAAAAATTTAGAGATATTTCTGGAAGAGAAGTAAAAAAAAACAAATTTTTATTCATTGTGTATAACAATTTATAAATTGTTACATTGTAAACAATACAGAAATAAATATATAAAAATAGAAGTTTTTTATTTATCAGCTTATAAAATATTGTAATAACAAAAAGTTCTTATTTTACTTGTTTACCCTTTATATATACTGATACTATATTACGTTCATCACCGGCATATATAAATCTCTGGAAATTTTCTTCGAGTGTATATTCTTTAAAATTATCCAATAAACTGCCTTCCACATTCATGTCAACGATGAGAGCATCGAATTCTTTGCCTATCATCAAATTACCGACTTTGTCATCAATTGCGAGTGCTAAATACCATCAATATGTTAATACAATTGTAAAGAGTTTTGTATATGGATATAAAGAACATTTCTAATATACAATGACCAATTTTACCTTTAGCACTTCCCAATGTTGCCATATGGAAGACATCTTTATAACTAAGTGGTGTATAATTATCTCTCGTTAAAGATAAACAATTTGATACTTGTAAAACCGATCTCATTTCATTCAGCATACTGTAACTAGCTGCACCTGAAGCATCTAAGAAAATTCATTTTTAATGTAATGAATAATGAACGTTTACCTCATATATATTAAATGAAATTTAAAATTTAGATTTTAAGTTAAATTGTAAAACTTCTACAAAGAGACTTTTGCGACACCTGTTCCAAGTCCGACTTTGATACCGTTAGCCTTTAATCTTTGTACATCGCAAAGCCCGCTTTTCAGATTTGTATTCGAAGAGGGGCAATGAATTACAGCTGTTCCTCGTTC
>Ga0157364_1002184_pt1 | contig 17872 bp, 16 predicted proteins | sample AttsexASBM2_FD_111476 | JGI IMG/M metagenome (GOLD analysis project Ga0157364, IMG submission 111476) | Fungus gardens microbial communities from leaf cutter ant in Ribeirão Preto, State of São Paulo, Brazil - Atta sexdens ASBM2 | ecosystem: Host-associated > Fungi > Mycelium > Unclassified ...
CTGTCCTCCAGACTAAAAGAAAAAGGAAATTCTGTGCTCTGGACTAGATATAAAAGGAAATTCTGTGCTCTGGAAATTTCCATTTCCTTGAGGACAGCTGTCCTATAAAACAACATAATATTAGTGTGTAAAAAGATGCTATTTATGCTATCTTTAGTAATCAACTATGCGGCAGCATATCTACCGCCAATAGCATTATCACCTCGAATAATAGTGCTATTTTCAACATGTTTTGGCATGTATGTCAATGGCACCTGACAAGTCTATATAAAGATGAAACGGTGGTTAGGGGTAATTTCCCAACTGTTGTGCCGACTTCGTCGCAACTTTACTTACTTCGCTCGCAAAGTTGCTCCACCCACCCTAACCCTAGTTAAGAGAGCATAATATAATGTTACATATGAATATTACAATATTACAAATTATAACATATTAGTACATTGACAAAGTCACATAATTAAATAGAATATTGTAGAACCTGCTAAAAGGTCTTAGTCATAGTGTTATAACTTAAGACTTATAAAGCAAAGTTAAAAGAAGAATCTTGTATAGGGTTTATACAAGAGAACTCAATAGAGAGCTCTATTCAGAATTGTCTATCTTATATATCTAAACTATTTGGTCTATGTACCACTACTTTAGCCTACCCTAAATGGCCATATCTTTGCCTTAAAATCAATATGTATTAAATATACTATATGACATTATCTTTTCAAAACTTTCTACTATTTCCTATTATGATCTATGATTATGTGACTGTTACTATGACAGTGTCATGTAACAGTTTGTAACAGTGTAACAATAATGTCACATTAAACCCTGATGAAATAAAGATGAAAAAATTAAAATTAAAAAATTAAAAAAACTAAAGTCTATTATTTGCAATTCTAACACATTGCCTTAGAATAAATATATATGAACTATATTTCTATTTTCTTTGTTTTCGACTTAGGTAACAAGTATAGCATGATGTTATATATGTTACAGTCACACATTTATATTTATATAATACAGAGAAGAATATAAAAGACTCTAGACCAAATAATATTATATAATATATAAAGATAGATACTTTGTACTAGAAACTCTATTGAGTTCTCTTATATTACTCAATACATATATCTTTTGTCTTATTTCTGAGACCTAAGTTATAACAGACAAGATATGTGCTCTAGTCACTGAATGATATGTTTACTCTATTATTAGTAGAAGAATACATAGAAAATAGTGATCTATTAGATACACTTGAGACTCTGACTCCTTTTGCTTTCTTATTTTTTGTTTGTTGCCCTAGATAGTTCTTTATAAAAGACTTTTTCTATACTTTCTAGTCTCTCTTCAAACTACTAATATCTCTCAGTCCTTCTCTGTACAAGTCCTAGTCAACTCTAAAGCTACTAGTGTCTTTATAAATATTTGATAAACACCACATAAACACTCACAAACTATCCAAATCTATACCAGTCTATAATATGAATAAGACTTCTAATAAGACAGGTTAGATATCTGAGATAGTGGATATTATTCTTTAGTATAAGACCTATATAAAGTAGATCCTTCTCATAGTCTTAAGTCTTAGCAAACAAGACCTTATTCTTGGATTCATGTGGCTAAAGTCACATAATCCCAAATTTTACTGGAAAGAGGGAAAAGTACTCATAACACATTGCCATACCTGCTATTCTGAATACTAAGATATCTGGAAGATAGATAAGTTGACTCACAACTTTATAGAGTTTTATAGAAAGGCTGGAGATTATCTGTATATAACAATAATACTTTTTGATTCTAAGATACTAAACCTCCATACTGCTACTACAACTTCTCAATATTTCTCTTCTTAGTCTTGAGACAAGCTTATATTGCTATGAGAACTGCTTTGCAACTTCTATCACACATTCAGAACTTTGAGTTAGTATTTACCAAGAAATATTTCAATATACTCTCAGATTACTATAGATGAGATCATGTTATTGAACTAGTACTCAGTATTATAAACTTAAGATGTTAGAGTGAATCAAAAAAAAACCTTATATAGGATTTATATAAGAGAACTTGATTGTTATGGGATGCTTTGGATATGAACAATTTTTATTTTCTTTTTCTTTTATTTTCTGACTTTATAGGGATTTTGTTTTCTTTTTCTTTTTCTTTTCTTTTGGACGATGAAGAGGCATGTGACACTGCAGTCACATGACATGTCACATGATGTGATGTCATAGGCCTAGAAGATAGTAGAAGGTGGTGGAAGGATCCAGAAGATGACGTCAGGACACATAGATACAATATGGTGATCTTGAGGTGAACATGAGGAAGGGGCATGGACATAAGGGCAGGGTTAATTATTAGTAGCACAGACCATGAGGACTTTGTATATATAGGACCCTAATTAAGCAGAGACTCCTTGTTGAGTTCTCTTGTGAACTACCCACATTATATCTACTTTTGAGATTTACTCGCTCGAGTAATCATTTGTCATTATGATCAGTGGTTGCTATAACATTAATGGAGTTTCTAGTACAAAGTATCTACCCTATATATGCTAGACTACTAGTCCATGCTACACTAATCTTAGTCTACTCTAAAGGCTATTGTTATGACCTAATGTCCTTAGAGTCAGACGATAGAACAACTCTTGTATTGAGTAACACAAGAGAACTCGATAGAGTTCCTAGTACCAAGTAGTCTACCTTATATACTACTACTCATGGTCCGTGCTCACTACTGTACACCCTACCCTAATAACTATATGTATGACATGAGGCTAACATGTGTTGTCCATACTGTATGATATCACTTTTATTCCAGAACCTTCTACTCCATTCTCCCAAGCCCTATGATCAGTCTTGTGACTATGCCATCATCTTGTGACTGATGTGACAGTGTGACTGATAAACTCTAATCCAGATTGTTCTAAAAATAGAAAATAGAAAATAAAAGACAAAGAAAATTAAAATAAGAAAGAAAATAAAAATGAATGAAGTCCACCGTCAACAATCTTGACAGCTATGTATACTACATGCTATTGACATATAGGTTAATGTTATTGTTCCAGAATCTTTTACAATTTTTTTGTGACATATGATTATGTGACCATGACTTGTAACAGGATTCATGTGACATGTGACCAAATACATGACACAGTGTAACATCATGTAACTGTTTGTAATAGTTATATATGATGTTATGCTGAATCCTATTCCTAAGTTTGAAAAATAAAATGAAATAAAAATAGACCAAGTCTACCACCTTCAACTCTGACACTCAGTGTAAAACACAAACCTTCTAAAGTCTATCTACTGTTATCAGCAAAGCAGTCTAAGCTTGATGCTTTTCTCACTGAGAATCTTTATATCAGTCATATATATTCTTCTAAGTCTTCTATAGTTGTGCTAGTCTTTTTCATAATAGCTCTCTATGATTGGTTCAAGGCTACAGAAATGCTAAGATAGTAAAGAATAGATACACTTTACTACTGATCTCTAAACTTGTGTCTAAACTTCAAAATGCCAAATATTTCACTAAAATAGATATATATCGGAGATTTAACAATGTTTATATAAAGTCCAGAGACGAGTGAAAGGCTGTTTTCTGCACTAACTGCAGACTTTTTGAATCTTTGGTAATATTCTTTGACATAACAAATAATCTTACTATATTCCAAACTATAATAAATGATATTTTCTAGAATATCATAGCAGAAGAGATTATAATAGTTTACCTGAACAATATTCTTATCTTTACTCAGATCTTGAAAGACTACTGTTAAAGTTAAAGACAGTGAACTTTATTTATTTTAATTTATTTTAATTTTAATTTTTCTAATTTTTAATTTTTGTAGACTTGGGATTAGGGGTTAGAATGATGTTACAAACTGTCACATGTCATTCACATATCACATAACACAGTCATAAGTCATAGTCATATAATTATATATCAAACAGAAGAATGTAAAAGATTCTGAAAGAATGATATTATAACATGTTTATCACATATTGATCTTATAGATTATACATGGCCTTTAGGGTAGGTTAGATAAGGTCTTTCACAGACTAACTAGCTAATGTATATAAAATAGACACTTTGTACTTGGAACTCTATCAAGTTCTCTTGTGTTAACTTAATATAAGATTTTTTTGTTGACTTAACTCTTGGTCTTCAATTGTAACAACTACTACAAGACAGTCCACAAGATACTAAAAGTTTTGATCAAGTACAAGCTATTTATATACCTCAAAAAGTGTGAATTTAACAAGTGGTAGATTGAATATCTGAGACTGATAATCTTTTAAGACCAGATTGCAATAATCCCAGTAAAGGTAGCCAGAGTATGTGATTAGCCCATCCTACAAAACTACACTAACATGCAAGTATTTCTAGAATTTACCAAATTTTACTATAAGCTTATCTGCAGCTTTTTGAATATAGCTTTTTGTTACAACTTAATAATCTTAGAGCAGATCAATAAGAAGAACCTTATATTAGGTTAACACAAGAGAACTCAATAGGGAACTCTGTACAAGATTGTCTATCTTATATACTACTGACTAATGGTCTGTGTTCTACTACTTTAGCCTATCCTAAATAACTATGTTTTTATCTTAAAATCCACATGTGTTAAACATGTTATATGACATCATCTTTCTAGAACCTTATACTGTCTTCTATGGTGACATGTAATCATGTGACCATTACAATGACAGTGTCATGTGTCATGTGACAGTATAATCATGATATCACACTAAATCTTAACTCTAATAAAAAGAAAAGCAAAAATAAAATTGAAAATGAAAATGAAAATGAAAAGGATAAAATAAAGTCTATTATTTATAATTCTGACACTTTTCCTCTCTGTTAGAATAACTGAATGAAGTCAGTGGAATTTTTATAACTCCAGAGGAATTCTAAGAGAATAGAATAGAGTTTCCCAGAGGTGACAGCTACTCTAAGTATTTAAGAGTCTATTCTAATCAAGTAGAATATCAGATAGAACATTTGGTAACTCAGTTACAGAATAATAGTGATAGATGGTTAGAAACCTCAATGGAATATTGTTAGATAATGAGAGCTTATTGATTAGAGACTGAGAGAGGTGAGTTGATGTTTATAAGAGAGTATATGGAAGTTTGTAGTGGTATTATAAGGTTGAGAGGGCCTGATAGTGTTGTGGCACAGTATTGGTATAAGACTTGAAAGTCAAGAGGACTGTGTAGTTGACTTGGACTTCAGCAAGCATTATAGACTTGAATTTAGGTAAAGCAATGAGTTCTCTTACACTTTCTTCAGTATTATCAAAAGCAATACTACTTGGATTTGGAGCCAAGACTAGCAGCATACCTTTATAAATTAAAAGTAGCTATTATTACAATTTTTGTCTTAGTCTCTTCCAATACTTCAGCATCATTCAGAGTCAAAGCAGACAGCTCAGACTTTATAGCTGAAGTAGTGTTGTCCTAATGATCTAAAAAGGACAACAAGTAGCATTTTATATTCTTCAGCAAGTTCTTGTCCATGGTTATATATAACCATAAGATTCATAACAAGAAGATATTGATATTTATTTGAGCCCTTGAGAAATTGAGAAACTTTTTAGAGAATGCATAGACTCTAGTTGAAATTTAGATAGACTATGAAAACTTGGACTATTTTATGATGGCCAAGAAACTCAACTACAAACAAGTACAGTGGTTGCTGTATCTAGCCAGGTTTGACTTTAAGCTGCATTACCATTCCAGGAGATTGATGGGTAAGTCTAATGCTTTATCTCAATAATCTAACTATGATACTACCTCCTATAACAATGAGAATGTGGTGTTGGCCAAGCTAGAGGTTCTCACTATTTGAGTTCTGGAAGATGTGGTAGTAAAACATGAGAATAAAGTCCTGTTGATAGAAATTGTAAGAGAATCTCACTTATTAAGCTAGGTAAGTGTCCTGGAAGCTAGGCTAATATTTAGATAATAGTAGACCTACTCATACAAGCTCCTATATATACTATAGAAGGTAGTCTGTCACATAGTACAATATTTACAATACATACTATTAGATATGATTATCTAATAAGATTTAAGCATAATAATTGATGAAGGAGAAATGGATAGATAAGTATGTAGTAATAAATCAAGAGATGTAGATAAGATCACCACTGATATTATTATCTGAGCATTACCTTAGAATGAACTTTTGGAGTTCCCCTTATAGAGATCTAGTATAGAAATTGACTAGACAAGTAAGAGGAGCCAGTAGCAAAAGTTACTTAAGAACTCTAACAGTTGTCTATAAGGTTTTTATGCTCTGTGGAATAGTCTTAAAATGATGGTTTTATTCTATTCAGGGGTAAAGTTTATATCTCCAACATCCTAAATCTCTGCCAATATATTATCTGCCTCTACTATGATTCAAAGATAGTAAAACATACAGAATATTGCAAGTCTCTAGAATTAGTGTTATAGAACTACTAGTAGCTATAAATGTTAAGATATATTAGGTAGTATGTCAGCACATGTGATCTATGTATATGGACCAAGTCTATCTAACATCTATCTCTTGGAGAACTGTACTTTCTTTCTGTTACAAATACAAGATAGAAAATTATCAATGTAGACTTTGTTGTAGAACTCCCAGATATCTGTGGTATTTTATGTTGTGATAATCATGGTAGACTTGATATTCAAAATGACCCACTTTATCCTGATCTACATTATAGTGAGCACAAAAAAAGCAGCCAAACTCTTTCCACATAACATGTGAAAGCTTTATGGTCTCTCTACACATATTGTGTCTGACTGTGAACCTCAATTTGTCACTCTCTTCATGAGGTAACTGTACCATCTACTTTGGATTAAGGTTGTATTATTCACCAATTGGCATCTGCAGACCAACAGATAGACTGAACAGGTTAACCAAGAGCCTAACCAGTATATTCAGCTCTTTATAAGTGAACAACAAGACAATCAGCATGACCTCCTCTCCCTGGCTAAATTCTAGCACAATAACCATATATACTTATCTACTCAACAGCTCTCTTTTCTCCTTAATACTAGATACCTCCTGCAAATGGGATTTGAGCCCCACCAAAAGGAGTACAAGCTATAGGGAGTGTTGTAGCTCATGAAACAGATGAAGTCTGTACTAGGAAAAGCCAAGGCCACTATTCATGAATCATTAAATGATATATCTAGGTATTACAACAGATAACATATGCCTACCTCTGTCTTCAACTCTGGTGATAAGATGTTTCTAGATGCTGTGAACATCTACACAATGTGTTATTCAGCTAAGCTAGTGTACTAGCATTTGGGACTGTACATTATGAAAAAACAAGTAAGTCCAATGTCATATAGGCTGAAGCTACTTCTGTCTATACAAAGATTACACCTGTTATTTAATGTAGTAAAGCCAACTGCTGCCTCCATAAAACAAATACTAGATTGACATGTGCCTTCTCTACCAGATCCAATAATTGTAGATAGGGAAGAAAAATGGGAAGTACAACAAGTCTTAGATAGCTGCTGGTACTGTAGAAGATGTTAGTATCTGATCAAGTAAAAGGGTTTTAGATTATAAGCTAACTCTTGGGAGAATATGTCTAATATCTTTATACTGAAAAAGATAGAGAAGTCTTACTATTTAAATTCCTATATACTATAGTTCATATGAGCAGCAAACTTTAATCGGATTATGTTTAGGTTAGTATCTCTTGCTTCAAGTCATAGCAATCTAGAAAAAAGAGTGAATATAAGAAAACCTGACTTTTCATTGTATTTAGCCAAGCAAGGTCCCTTAACTCCAAACTTTGTGGACTTTGTAACAAACTTTTATAACTTCTAGTATTACCAAATACTGCCACAAAACCCATAGACTTTGGTATCAGAAACTCCAAACCATACACTTATATATTGTCTATAAGAGAATCTAATCTTTTTTTGCAGTCATATCAGAACCCTGCAAAAAGCCTACAGTGTTCAATAACTGTCACAAATCCTGCCACAAGCCTATAGTACTACCATTCTGAGCCTTGTCTGTAACTGTTACTTCAATTATCACTACTCTATACTTCTTGCTCTTCTAGATAGCCTTTTAGATGTTTTCATTAGAATTTCTAGTCATCTGGTCTGTTACAACTTTAAGCTAGAGCTCAGGTTACACTTAGGCAAAGACTTGAAAAGAAGGTAAGGGATGTTTATAAGTGGTAAAGCATAAGGATACAGGAAAGTATCTATGCTATATATATACTAGTAGTCCATGGGAAAATAGCACATATTTCATGAAGTTCAATGAATCATATACATGAGGAGAGATTGAGGATGAAGTAAGGCTAGAGTACCTACTATATGAGGTGCTGACTGAGACTACTTCAGTACAGCTGATTGTGTCGTCATACCATAAACCCAACTCCATAATGCATCCTTGAGGTATCAATCATAACAATACCCCATTTTCAGCTTTCATGTCCTCATGAATCAGACCAATACCTCCAGTTCTCCTACTATGTAAGTTGTGACTGTTTTCTTGTTAAGACCTATGATAGCCTGTCCTTGATTGTCAATTGCAATAAAGAACAGTTCATGTGGTAGTCTCCCTTGGAACATTCGAATGGGATATCCATTCCTTGCTGTTTCTGTATTATATTTGTTATCTACCAGTGCTGTTGCTACTTCTTTCTAGAAGTCAGGATCTTGTTATCCCCTCGATTGAAGCGATTGGTAGTGTGGTGGTGGTCAGAAAATCCTTGTTTGAGTAGGAGACTTGATGAACTTCATATGTTTTAGGAGGTTGTCAATTTCTTCATCAATGAAACTTGAACTTTCTGTTGAAATTGACTTTAAGACTTTGTATGGTTTGATTAGTATCACTTTCTCTTCTCCTTCTTTTTCTTTACCCTTCTCCTGTTGTTTTCCATCAATATATAGATCTTGAATCTCCTGAATGTTCTCGTTCACATAACTATTGCCTCTTCCTTTGTATCTGTCCAACTTGTCAGCTAACATCCTTTGCACTTTTCTTTGCACTTGAAATACTCACTCTTCTATATTGCTTTGAACCAAGAATCTCAAGTTTTCTGAGATTTCAGATATATTGGTGGCATTTGTTGTTTGGTTGTTGATGCTTGCCTATAAGATAGCCTCTTCCATCTCTGTCATTACTGTGTTCACTTCTCCTGCTAACTTCTTCATGTTCTTTATCATCCTCTGTATATCAATCATCATTTCAATCCCTTTCAGCATCTTGTGATATATTCTTGTCCAGTCCTCTCATTCTCTCTTCATTACTTAAGCTTGATCCATATTGTTCAACCATCTGGAGATTATGGGTTTGGAGAGCCAGGTGTAGTAGCATAGTTGTTGTTGTTGGAAATTTGAGAAGATATTTGCTTTGAAAGTTTTGAGTGAATGCTTTGAACTATTGAAGTGGGATTTTACCCTCCCTCTTTATAGGTTTTGACTTGAATACCTTGCCCAATAGTCTTCAATTGTCTCCCTTGTATGAGACAACCCCATTTCTGCTATCCATTGGTCATGTTAATCTCTATAGCCCTTCCAATACACCAAGTATTGCGTCCCCCTCCTATGTTTCCTGTGCTTCCTAACTTCTTCTACTTCATATTCTTCTTCTTCATTAATAATTGTTGGTGGTAGTGCTGGCTTCCTGTGTTGTCCCTTGAACTTTGGCTTCACACATCATGTCAGCAGGTCCTCGTTGAATACATTATGAATTGCCCATCCTTTCAAAAGTTTCAGTTAAAATGCTTCTGAGCCAATGTCCTTTGAAATCCTAAAAGGCCCGTATCTTTTATTATCCAACTTCTTTGAGGGTCCATTCAATTGTATATTCTTGTTTTTGAGCCACATGTTGTCTCCAACCTTTAGTCCTTGAGAATTCCCCCTTTTCTTGTTGAATTGCCTTTTTATGTTCTTTTAAGCATCCTCCATTGTCTTTGTGACCTGTTCCCAACTTCTTTGTATTCCTGCAAGGAATTCTTCTACTCTTGGAATCTCCATCTGTACCACAAGGTTATCTTTCCATGGATGTCTTCTGAAGTTTAGTTCAAACGGTGTTCTTCCTGTCACTGCATGTTTTTTGTTATTATACTGGAATTCCGCTGCAGCTAGCTAATCCATCCAATTATCTTGTTGATAATTCACATAGTGCCATAGAAATGCTCCTATTTCCTGGTTGATCATTTCTGTCTGACCATCTGTTTGAGAATGGTATGCTATTGATAGTTGCCTTTTCATTCCTAATGCCTTTGTAAATTCCTCCATAAACCTTGATGTGAATTGTGGTCCTTGATTGCTGAGAATTATTCTGGGTACTCTATGTAATTTCCAGATATTGTCCCTGTAGATTTTCGCAATTTTTTCTGATGATATACTCGTAGTTTTTGCCCTTAATCGAATCATCTTTGTGAATTGGTCTACAATGACTACTATGGCATCCATTCTGTTTGACCTAGGCAAAGGTTCAATGATGTCGATACTAATTCCTTGCCATGGTCCTTGAAGAATCTCTAATGGATGTAGCTCTCCCACTTTCTTCTGATGCTGAACTTTATTTTGCTGGTACTTGAAACATTCTTGCACATATTTCCTGACATCTTTTTTTGATTCTGGCCACCAGTAGTTTTGCTTGATCAATTCTAGCATTCTTTGTTGTTCTGGGTATCCCACATCCACTGAATCATGGTTTTTCTTCAGAATCTTCTTTCTAGTTTTTTTGTTGTTTGGAACATATATTCTTCCTTCCATGTGTACAATTCCATCTTCTTCCCATGTTAATCTGCCTTTCTTTTTTAATGCTTGGACTACCTCTTGTTCTTGAGTGTTGTTTCTTTTGATCTCCTTGACTATGTCTGACTCATCCACTGTCATCTTCCTTTTTAGCATCATAATTTCTGCTGTCATTCTCCTTGTCCATAATTGTTCTTTTAGTAGTTGAACATCTTCGTTGTCTTCTTTTGTGTTCACTTGATCCTTTCTTGAAAGGATGTCCACCTTTATGTTTGTCTTTCCCAGTATATGCTTTAATATGAAGTCATAATCCTGTAACTTTGAGTACCATCAAGCTTGTTATCCATTTAACTTGTGAGGTTCTTGGAAATACTTTAAGTTTTCATGATCTGTCCAAACTTCAAAAGGTTCCATAGTGTCCAACAGGTATTGTCTCTACTTGATCAGGGCTTCTACTATTGCTAGTAGCTCCTTGTTGTAGATTTCATAATTCCTTTCTGCCAGTTGCATCGTCCTTGACAGAAACACTATCGGTTTCCATTTCCCTTCTTGTTCCTGGGATAGTACTCCCCCTATAGCATGTTCTGAAGTATCCGTTTCCACTTGAAATTTTCCTTCCCTCTTTAGTAAGGAAAGAACTGGTTGACTTGTTATCTTGTTCTTAAGCTCCTTGAATGCCTTTTGGTATTCTTTGTCCCATTTCCATTCCTTTTTTCCTTTTAATTCATTTAATGGTCTTGTTATGTGGCTGAAATTCTGGATAAAGTGTCAATCAAAGTTTGTGAATCTGAGGAAACTTTCCATGTCTTTGACTTTCATTGGCATTTTCCACTCTTTTACTGCCTTGATCTTCTTCTGCTCCATTTTGACTTGTCTCTTTCCCACTATAACTCCTAGAATAGGGATTTCTTCCATATTGAAATTGTATCTTGATCATTTAAAACACAGATTGTGTTTCTCCACCATCTTCAAGAACCTGATTGTCTATTCCTCCAATTCTTCCATAGTCTTTGCTGGTATAACAAAGTTATCCATATAGTTTGCTAGCACTCCTTCATGGAGTAACTCCCAGAAAATACTATTCATCATCCTTTGGAACATTCCTGGTGAATTTTATAGTCCAAAATATATGACCTGTGGTTTGAATAGCCCTTTGTTTGTTAGGAATGCTGTCTTTCATTCATCTCCTTCTTTGATTTGTACATTATTGTATCACCAGATATTGTCCAACTTGTTGAAATATTTTGCCTCTTTGAGTTTGTCTATCATCTCTCCAATCAGAGGCAATGGCATTTTATCCTTTATTGTGATCTGGTTGAGCTTTCTATAGTCCTGGACCAATCGTAATGAACTATACTTCTTTGGAATATAGAAACATAGTACTGCATATTGTGATTTTGATTCTACTATTAGTCCTGCCTTGAGTTGTTCATCCAACTATTGATTCAAGGCTTCTTCCTCCTTCAGTGTCACTGCATAGGCTTTTGTGTTTAGTTTCTTTGGGACCTCTTCCATAAGATTGATTTCATAGTCCTATTCATGTCTTTCTGGTAACTTTTTGAACTTCTTCTTTTTGAATAAATGTGTGAAAGATTGAATGTATTCTGGTAAATTTTCATAATTTGTCCTATCTGGTTCCTTGCCAATTTCACTGTTGTCCTGTTCTTTGGTTTCTGTAGTTTCTGTAGCCTTTGTCCTCCTGGTTTTGAATCTAATATCCTTGTGTTTCATTGTACAACTTTCTGAACATCTTGTAAACCTGATGGTGCCGTTCTTCCAATTGATTTCTGGGTTGTGTTTGACTAGCCAGTCATAACCCGAAAACATGTCTGTCCTGTTTAAGTCTATTACAGCTGCTTCCAGCTGTTTCTTGTGCCCATTGATTTCAATTTCTAAAAGCACCACCCTGGTTACTTCTCCATTCTTTGTTCCATCTGCATTAAAAACTTTGAATGAGAAGTTTATTGGTTTTGTCTAAATCCTCTTGTCTTTGACCAGTTGCTCGTCGATCTCTGTGTATGTGCATCCAGAGTCCACCAGTGCCTTGACCTTTAATTTCTTTCCATTCTTTGTCTTCACATCTGCTTGCATGTTTGATTTCTGCTTTCCCTTGCTGTTTTGGTAATTTGGAATAATATATTTATTTTGGGAATTTACATGGGAGATCTCTTGTACCATGCCTACTCAAGATCATCGCCAAAACTCTGCTCTTTCTTCTTGTCTTTGTCATCTGATTCTTTTTGGACTTGTTGTTTCTTCATTGACTGTGTTCCTTTGCAGTCCTTTGCAATATGTCCTTCTTTCTTGCACTTGAAACATTTCCTAGTTTTGCGTTCTTTCTTCTTTGATCAGCATTCTTTTGTCATGTGCCCATATTTGTTGCAGTTGAAGTATTTGGGTTTTCTGTTGTTAAAGTTGTCATTGGACTTCTCAATGTCCATGGGTTAACCTTGTCCTCCATAAGTTGTTCCCATTCCTGTCTTGTAATCGTGTTGTCCCTCCATAGACTCATACCCTTGTCCTACTGATATTATAGCCACATTTCACTCTTTGAGTGTTTCTGGTGCAGCTATCAGCAGGTATCCTAGTATCGTTTTGATAATATCATGTCGTACATTTTTCTTTAACAAAAAGATAGCATACAGCTCATCTGTATCTGCTTTCATGGTCAATGCTTCAAACTCTATCATAAAGTCTGCTGTGTTCTTTTTTTCTTGTTTGAAAGTCTCAATCTTCCATTTGGCATCTGCTATCTTTGTCTTATCACTGAATGTTGTTTTAATTTCTTTGACGAAATATTTCCAGTCCTGGATTCCTGTTTCTTTGTCTAGTGCATCAAGCTTTCTCTATATGTATATGCCCACTATACCTCCTCTGAGGCATGCTAGAATTGCTATGATCCTGTTGTCAGTCTCCATGACCCTGTTGTTCTTGAGAAATAGTCTAATACCCCTGTACCAGTCTTCAAATGTTGTTTGGTCACCATCAAACCACCCTGGGTCCAGTATCATGTTCTTTGGCATTTCTGCCTATACATTCTTGTTGCTTACTACTGGTGCCAGTGCTGCTGACATCTCTGTGTCCATTTGCTTGTAGTTGCTTGAGACTTTCTCTGTAATTTATTAAGATTCTAGTCATTCCAACAATGCCTTGATCTCGTTTATTCTTCTGGAACATATCTTGGTTTCCCTTCATAGTTGATATTACACATGTTTCATCTATAGATATGATCTACTACACCTCTCTTGTAAGGTAAGCTCATTGACACTTTACCAAATGTTACAATCTTAAGCTAGAGCTCAGGTTACACTTAAACAAAGACTTGAGAGGAAGGTAAGGGATGTTATAAGTAGTAAAGCATAAGGATACAGGAAAGTATCTATGCTATATATACAAGTAATCTACGAGGAAATAATACATAGTCTATGAAGTCCAATGAGTTATATACATGAGGAAAGATTGAGGATGAGGCAAGGCTAGAGCACCTACTACATGAGATACTGACTAAGACTACTTCAGCACAGCTAATCATGTTGTTATATCCTAAACCCATCTCCATGATGTATTCTCGAGGTATTGATTATAACAAGTAAGGTATTATAGAGTTCACCAAAATTTGTTAGAGTTTAAGAATTTACTAAATTATAGGAAAATGAAAAAAAAATTATACTAAGTATAACAATATGTAATTCAGAGATATATAAAGTGTAAGGAAATTAGTCAGTAAGGGATTTTTTAAGTAAAAAAGAGTAAAGTTTGTTATTATTATATAGCTATACCTTCTTATAATATTTAATATAATATTCTATCATATATTATTAAATATTTATAACTTCTTATCACATTCTCTTACTTATATTTAAATAAGAAAAGCTATTGAAGAAAAAGAGAAAACTAAAATAGAAAATGAAAACTAGGTCTAAATATATCTATCTAAGTTGCTTTTAACTTATAGTTGTTATGGAACACTTTAGACACTAACAATTTTTATTTTATTTTATTTTTCTGATTTTATATTAATTTTATTTTTTTGATTTTGGATGAAGAAGAGGCACATGACACTGCAGTCACATGAAATGTCACATGATGTGATGTCATAGGCCTAGAACATGGTGGAAGGATCTGGAAGATGACGTCAGGGCACATGTATACAACATGGTGGCCTTGAGTAAGACATAAGATAGACATGAGAATGAAGCATGGACATGAGGGCAGGTTGAATTATTGTTAGCATGGACCACATGTAAAACATATATATAGAACTTTAATTTAGCAGAGACTCTTTGTCGAGTTCTCTTGTGAACTTCCTACTTTATATCCATCTTAAGAGATTTGCTGCCTTGTGCTGCTATTGGACTTTGTGTCTAGTGGTTGCCACAACAATAGTTAAAATTTAGAAAGACAAACTCCAATACTTGGTATTGTTGTAACTATTTAGTATATTAAAGACACTTAGTCTATATGTTATATTTTTGCTCTTATTCTAAAGACTATGATGTAATCTACTAGAATGTTTTACTAACATCTTATTTATTTGACTAGAGTTCTATGTTTTAGTAATGTTATATTATATGCTGTATCATGTATTTATTATTATAGTGTACTTCAGACCTATTATTTTATTTTATTTTTTGGATAATAAAAGGTATAATATTACAGAGCATGTGAGATAAAAGATAATAAAAAATAATATCAGAGTATATGACTACAGCATGGTATTCTCATACAGTATATATCAGAGACTACTTGAATATATCCTACCAACTATCTTAGTTAGTAGTTATAACAATATTTAAGTATTCTATAGTGTCTAGCTGAGAAAACATTTCTTGTTCTAACTTAAGCCTAGATGTTTGGTCAAAAAGCAAACCTTGTATTAAGTTAATACAAGAGAACTCAATAGAGTTCCTAGTATAAGACTGTCTATCTTATATACACCAACTAGTTAGTTTATACATGACCTTATCTATAAGGAAATAATAAATTCTAAACACTGAGTCTTTACATCAGAGTTTACAAAGCCTGATATTTGATCCCAAAACAGTAGAGTTTGTTATTTTCACCCAAGTATTATCCCAGCCTAACTATGATTACTGCCAGCATCCTCCTAAGTATTATCTTATACCTCTTGTTATTATCAGATAAGCATCTATTATTTATGAACATTATTCTAGATGTTTTCATCAGAGTGCCTGACCACCTGGACACTATCATGCTTTGGTCAGTATTGTTCTAATAGATTGAAATGTATTCTAGAGTACTTAGTAGAGCTGTTCCCTTTAGAAAACCTCATTCTGTTCTCTTAGATTTCTTCTGGAGGCAAGTTCTCACTGGGTGTATATTGTAGAAAATAGACTTAGTTTTTTTCTGGAGAGTGAACTCTATAACTCTACAGACTTTCTCTAGTCACTCTAACATTGTCTAGCCTATTCTAAAGATCTTATATAGTCTATAAAGTTAATATGTATGATGTTATTGTTTCAGAACCTTCTATGCCTTTTTCTATAACACATAATTGTATGACTGTAACAAGTATGTCAATATGTGATGTCATTCTAATTCTAATCCTAAGTTTGAAAATAAGAAAATTAACACAATAATAACACAACATAATATAATTATATACTATTTCTAGTTTTGCTACCACTATTATTACTATCACTAACAATTCTCAGTTTCTACAATAAGTCTATAAAACCAAATAATTTAACTTTTGGTTCAATAGATAGCTGTTCTATGGGTTATGATATGAAATAGAGAAATATGCAGAGAATAGTAGGAGAAAACAATTGAAATAGTAGTATTTTTTAAGTTTGAAAAAAGAAAAAAAAATTTTGAGCTTTGTATAAAACAGTTTCCAACTATTCTAGAGCATAACTGCTTTTGAAAAATAACAGGGTCTGAAATATTAGGATGACTCAAATAGAAGCACATAGTTTGCACTTGAAGCTCTAGAAAATCTAAGACAACAGAATAGAAAGAATAGTAATACCAGCATGAATATGAAGTACTAGAATTATAGTAGGCCTTAGAAAATAGAGAGCAAGCTAACATTCAAGATTGCAGACTTCCAAAGATCAGACAACTCACAAGCAGTTAACAAAATTCTATGCAGAATTTATACATAAGTAGAATTTTGTAAGAAGATATTTTTATATTGAGGAATTATAAGTGTCTAGGAACTCTAAATGATATTTGGGTAAAATATTATACCATTGTACAACTACTATATATACTACAATATGATGGTCCAAGTACATAGTTTGTATATCTGACCAATCAATATCTATGACTATAATTAACTAAATAAGTATAGTATTACTATAGCAGACTAGACAATAGGGATATAGATAAGTAAGAGTGGTTACAAGTCCATCAGAAGACAGTCTATGTTATGACTAGTCTAGAAGTATGACTAAGCTCTTATAGAGTAGACCTTAGCTTATTTATAGCTAGTATTTCTTAAAAGATTTTGTAATAGGAAAAGTGATATTAGATAGAAAGTGGAAAGATTCATTATACAGGGTATCTTATTCTGGTTATAAATAAATATGTCTAGAGCTAAGAAAAATTTATTCTATTTAGCAATCTTTTTTAAATTTATCAAAGATAGAATATTGAATTATAAGTAATATAAAATAGTTCTGGGTACTTGTATATTAATAAGAGAATGTAGTCTAGAAGGTAGTTGAGAGAATATATATATATCAAAGCTTATAAACTATGAAGTTGATTTACAAGATTGGTAAGAATATTATTGGTTGAGATTTTTAAAGTGTTTTAATACTATATTACCCTCTATGAATAGTATTACAAGAAATATAGAGCACCATCCATATTGATAACATTCTGTAGTTAATATTATGTAGTGAACTAGTGGAGGAATAAAAAGTAAAAGAGACAAAACCAATTGTATTAGTACAATAAAATGAATTTATAGTGGAATATAATATATAATAGAAGAAGAAGAATTTAGAGAATTCAAAGAAAGTAGTAGCAGAATTCAAGAAAAGGATGATTGTAGAAATAAGGCAAGAAAAGTTAGATATAGTGAAAGAAAGAGATTTTAGAAGGGGAGAATTACTAGAGAAGTATATAGCAAAGGTGTTATATAGTTGGGATAATAGAAAATTTGGAGAAGA
>Ga0157364_1002185_pt1 | contig 17869 bp, 9 predicted proteins | sample AttsexASBM2_FD_111476 | JGI IMG/M metagenome (GOLD analysis project Ga0157364, IMG submission 111476) | Fungus gardens microbial communities from leaf cutter ant in Ribeirão Preto, State of São Paulo, Brazil - Atta sexdens ASBM2 | ecosystem: Host-associated > Fungi > Mycelium > Unclassified ...
GTTGGCCTCATGTATTACTCATGGTCATTTAGGGTAGGGTGCACAGTAGTTAGCACGGACCATGGGGATTAGTATATAAGGTAGACTACTCTGTACTTGGAACTCTATTGAGTTCTCTTGTGTCACTCAAATACAAGAGTTAGTTCTTTGCTTAACCCTTTGAGCATTGAATCATAACACTAACCTTACTTAATATGAAAAACTGTATAACTATATAACAATTACACTACTCAAGTTTCCAAGTATTTTAGACACTTATATCTATACTTAAGAACTAGTAGATACTCTATACTTCTCTGATCTGATAATCAACTATAGTCTTCATACCATTAATACTAATCTTTGGTATTAAGTCAATATACTTATTTTTATCAGTACTTTCTTTGTTAAACTCTACTTCAACTTTTAAAATTATAACCAAGTAGTATACAGACAGCACAGCATATAAGCCAAAACCAAGATTATTCTGGAAAGCTTGTAAGGAGACTGTCAACTCTGATTGTCAAGACTGAAGAATGTAGACTTAGTTTTTCTTCATTTTCTTTCTTATTTTTATTTTCCTTTCAATTTATTTTTTCATTTTTCTATTTTTAGGACTCTGGGGTTAGGGTTAGAAGTGATCTGTCACACTGTCACATCAGTCACATTTGATGGTGTGGTCACAACATTAATCATGGGACTTAAGAGAAGAAAGTAAAAGGTTCTGGAAAAAGTGACGTCATACAACATGAATAACACATGTTGACCTCATGCTTAACACATGGTCATTTAGGGTAGGGTGCACAATAGTTAGCATGGACTATCTGTATAGGTATATAAGATAAACTACTTTGTAAAGAGCTCTCTATTGAGTTTTCTCATGTCTTCTCTAATATAAGAGTTTGACCTTTATTCCACTCTAAGAATTTAAGGTTATAACAACCAGACTCTCTTTCCCAGACAACTCTTCTCCATTAAAGAACTCATCACACTGCCTACAATCCAATATATCCCTATCCATAGACTTGAGTAAAGATCACCAAATGAATCAAGTCTTTCTAAGTGCCTGCTCCCTATACATCTGGTTATCTGCTGACTAATTTAGTAGAGATTAGTATAAGATCCTGTGGATACTATCCTTTTTCAAGAGTGGCTGAGCTACCAAGTAATGTAAGAATCTGTTCAGAAAAGAGTTGAAAACTGGAGTTTTTTCCATTTGTCATATGTCAAGCTCATCCTCTGTGATAGCCACCCTTCTTGCAACATGTCTTTGCAGCAGTAATGCAACAATTTGAATATCCAGTCTTCCATGACAGGAATACTCCTATCAAACTCAGTCTTTTATGGCAGAATTCTCCTATCTTGCTCCTGGATAACTTCTATTGAACTCAATTCCCAGTGTTCAATAGTGACACACCAACATTAGCACTCACTTTTATCTTAGACTTCACCCACTCATCTGAAGTTGTAACTATATAGCAGACAAATAACATAACATATAAGCTAACGCCAAGATTATTCTGACAAGTCTGCATCACTGAGCTTATTACATGGAGTTTTTACATTCTACACATCCTCAAGCCAATCTTATAGGCTTTCATCTCTTAGTGTGAACTACACCTGACAATCATGGTCTGGAATGTTACTGGACTGTTTGTTATACTGAAGAATATTACTAAGAGTTCAAAAAGTCTACAGTTCATATGGAAGGCTATCTTTTACTCATTATTAGGCTTGATATAGACATTGTTAAATTCTTAACAAACATCTAGCTTGGTGAAGTAATAGGCTCCTTGGAGTTTAGTAACTGTTAAAGTCAAAAATAGTAGACTTTTTTTCTATTTTCTTTATTGGAAACTTAGGATTAGGTTTAGCATAATGTCATATGTGACTATTATAACTGTCACAAGATAATATCATATAGCATAGCTACCATATGTTGATCTTGTGTATAATGCATAGTCTTTAGAGTAGGTTAGATATAGTTATACACAGACCATTAGCCTAACATATATAAAGGTAGATATTCTGTACTAGGGACTCTATTGAGTTCTTTTGTATTAACCCAATACAAGGTTTTTCTTTCATTCTATCACTTGAGTCTAAGTTGTAATAGTAACCAGATCAGAGATCAGAGAAAGAGTAAATACTTGTTCTTGATGATCATTGTGTTGAAATTTCTATGGTCTTATATCAGCTAAAGAAAGCTATTCTTTTGCTTAATAAAGAAGACCAGTATAGCCATAAAGAACTTGGAAGTATATATTCATTCAGTACAAAGATTCTCAGTAATAAACACATCCAGCTCCAATTGTTCTGTAGAAGACAAGAGATATACATTGAATATCAATATCTTAGGCTCAGCACTGGAGACTAGTTTAATAGTGTGGTCAGGAAGTATATCAAAATATTTCTTGGCAAAGACTGACTCAAACCACTGAACATATAGAAAGATAACAGAGATATTGTCTTTGGCCTAGTTTTAATAAAAGACTTCAGAGAAATGTTGGAAAGAAGTAGCTACCACATGGAGATCAAGAGCTAAAGGTTTAGAGCACAACTGGGTCATATAGAAACAATTACCTAACTCTTCTTGATATTTAGCAAAAGTCCACAGAGTTCAAGATGTGTTCTCAGAGTTCTTTGCCAAAACAGGAAAGAGACTAGATCTACATACATTAAAGACATGTATCTGGTACTTTTTGGCCTTTTGGATGTCTTAGCAACAAGAACAGCATATAGGGTATTACATCATAACCACTTTTCCTTTCTGCTAGTTTACTAAGAGACTGTGCTTCTTGAGCCATGTAAAGCCAAGAATAAGGTCTTGTTTACCCAAACTAGATACTATGAGCAAAGCCTACTCTGAATACAACTGGTAACAAAGGATGATATTCACCACTTCTAATATCTGACCATCCTTATTAAGAGTACTATCAATATTGTAGATAGGTATAGGCTTCAAGAGTTTGTGGATGTTCATATGGTATTTCTCTACAAAGCTTTAACTAATGAAAATCTCTGTAGCTTCAGAGTTTGCTAGTGCTTTTACAGAGAAAAATTTAGAGATATCAGTGGTTTCAAGGACAATAGGGAGATATTGAGAGATTCTATGGATATTGAGAACATTGATAGTCAGGTATAAAAGAAGTCTTTTTTTCCACTTGAAATGTCTAGCAAAGGCTATGAAGTTCACATAAAATAAATAAACAGATATGTTAGATATGTCACTATTCTCTTCAGTGTATTCTTTTATCTCAAGTATAGTAAACTTATTTACCAGTAGTTGGAGCATATAAACTGCTAGCTGCTTGATGCACAACTCTGTTTGTCTATAGTACTATCAATAATGTCTAAGTCTACAATTTCTAATTGTTAACAAGTCTCAGTGTTTTCTAATGTGTTTAGATTCTTCATGAGTTCTCTCTGTTGCTTAGTAGTTAATTGCTAGATATCTAATCTTACTAGGCACTCATAGACCATATGGTTTAGATTTTCACAACAGTAACATTCTCTAGCTAGCATAAAGTAGAGTTTCCAGATAGCATCTATATCTATGGGAATACTAGAAGAAGTACCAGTAATAATAGGTGTGTAGATACTGAAATAGCAAGGAGTAGCTAATGAAGAGTAGAGATAACTGAAGAACTCTATGAAGTTTAGGAATTGAGAGAAAGAATAAAAGTTTCAAAGTCAAAGATAGTAGACTTAACATTTTTTTTCTCTTCTATTTTATCTTATTTTTATTTTTATTTTTATTTTCAAACTTAGGGTTAGAGATTAGTATGACATTACATATGATTGTCACAAACTATCACACAACAAGACACAATGTCATACATCCATTACAAGTCATGACCATATAATCATATATTACATAGAACATTATAGAAGACTCTAAAACAAGATGATATTATATAATATATATTACATTGACCTTAAAAAATATATATATAGTCCTTTAAGATAGGCTAATATTAGTATAGCATGGAACAGTAGTCTCACATATATAAGGTAAATATTCTTGTACTTAGAACTCTATTGAGTTCTATTATATAATCTCTATATAAGGTTTTTCTTTTGTTTTAACACTTTGAGACTTAAATCATGATAAATAGTTCACTAAGTGAACTGAAATATTTTATGAGCTTGTCTAGCTTAATTTATTCTTCATGTAGCATTAAACCATGGAGAAAAGTCTATGTCTTCTAGTCTTCTAACTAGTAGTATTACAATTTAGTTCTAGATTACCATCTGAAATTTGCAGCTATTAGACATCATTTATATTTTGTTATCTGAGATCTAACAAGATATCTTAAAATTCTAGATAAATAGTTAATGCATTATTTAAGAATACAAAAGTTGGGTTGAAATAACTTTTTGTCAGAATCAAAAATAGTGGACTTGTTTTTTCAGTTCTACTTTTCTATTTAAAAGTTTTACTTATTTTTTACTTGAAGTTTTCTATTTCTTTTCTCTTTTATTTTTTATTTTGAACTTGAAAGGAACAAAGTGACATGATAAGATATAATGATTGTTACAAGCAAGTCACACATGTTACAATCTTGGTCACAGCATCATGTGACACAGCAAACAAGTAATGTCATATATCATAAAGATATGATGACTTTATCTATATAAACTCATAATAGACTAGATATAGGTGTATATAGATCATATATATACTGAAAACTCTACTAAGTTTTTTTATGCTAAACAATATCAATTTCTTCTTTTGACCAAACTCTTAGGCTTAAGTTATAACATCTTTGGCTTCAGCTTATATACTATGCTTCTACTAGCTACATTGGTTATATTTTAGAACAGAACTTGGGAAACTTAATGGATAGACAATCACTAGAAAGTGGTAAAGCATGTCATCACCAACACTGGAGATGAGTATTAGTTTCAGTCAATTTTCAGAATAAGCTAGTATAGTATAAACTACCAGATTATATACTAGATAGTATATTTAGAGTAACTATCTAAAATGTAAACTGCTAAGCAAGTTATTCTGAATACTGGTGATTTTTGGATGTTAGAGATTGAAGTCTCTGGAATTAATAAAGGTCAGTAATATCAGAATTGTAAATAATAGACTTGATTTCACTTTATTTTTCTTTTTATTTTATTTTATTTTCTTATTTTCTTTTTTATTTTACTTTTCTTTATTTTTGGACTTAGACAAAAGTGTGATATGACATCATGTGTGACAGTCACACAAGTCACATACATCATGGTCATGGTCACACAATTATGTAATATAAAGAAAGACATAGAAGATTCTAAAATAAATAACATTATATGGTATAGCAATAACATATTGGCCTTATAAAAAGCATATATACTTTAGGGTAGGTTAGTTATAGTGTGTACACAGACCATAGTTTGTAGTATATAAGGTAGATTATTTTGTACTTGAAACTCCATTGAGTTTTTTATATTACTCAATACAAAAGTCATTTTTTATCTTCACTTAAGAACTTAAGTTATAACAAGCAAGGATATCCAAGATGGGATAGAGAAATAAATGAAATATAATAGCAGCAGAATTTGACCACTATAGTATATTGATCAGTGTAATTAGCTTCTAAGATCAGAGCTTGAAACTTATTTAAGTAGCTTTCAACTATGCAGCTTCTCTGATAGTATATTATTCTCTTGAGTTGGTTAACTGCTTCTGCAGTAGCATCAATAGAAAGAAAAATGGGTATAAAAGAGTTTCTCAAACTCTAGCTATTTGATAATAGAGAAGACTTTTATATTAGACTTCTCTCTGAACAGGCTTTCTTACCACTTTGCAGCTTGACTACTTTTAAAGAATAATAGAGTTTAGAAAATCTTATTCTAATTGTAGATAAACTAATCTATAGATAACCAGATATAAAGGGAGCAGGTACTGAAAAAAGCTTAGTCCATTTGATGGTTAATATTAGAATGACTAAGTAAAAATATAGAGTTATCACAGAGTTTACACTTTTTAGGAGAAACCTAAGTCTATTATACATATAATACATTAATTTAGAATATATTCTAATTAGGTAGAATAGTACTGACAAAGCAAGAAATAATAGTATCTAAATGGTCAGATACTCTAGTAGAAATATCTAAAATAATGTCTAGAAATAACAAGCACTTATCTAATAGCAACTGAGAATATAATATGAGTTGACAATTACCAAGGTACTGAAAGTGGTTAGAGGTTGGGCTATAGTAGTGATAAAGCTAGTGTAACAAATCCTGCATTTATGACATCAGACATTGGAGTTTATAGTCCTCTTATAATTAATATCAAACTCTATAACAATATAAGGAGATTCTAAATACAAAAGTGTTGGTTAGAGAAGAGAATCTCAAAGATAATGGAAAATAGAATACATCTACAAATATGGGATTAGATACTAAGTGTTAAGATGGCTAGACAAAGTTCACAGTATTTAACAGAGTTTATGATCTCTAGAATCCCAGATCAGCTTACTTTATGAGAAATAATAAAGACAATATAACTAGATATATTTCTACTAAAAACATTTAAAATGTTAACCTTGAATTTTAATCTTGAATGGAAATAGAGTTACTTTTAGCAACTAATATGGGAGTATAGCAATAAAAAATAGTATTAGACTTAAAAGAGGTCTTCATCAGAGAGTAGCAAAGTCAATTGAACAAATCCACAGAGTTGGTAGTAGTATTTGACATTTTGAAGATAAAGAAAGTTCTATGGACTTGAATAATAGTATTAGAATTAAAAGAGGTTCTCTTATATTAAAGTCTACAGATTCTATAGTTGGTTTATAAAACTAACAAGAATATTATTGGTAGAATATTTTAAAGTATGCTGGTATTTAGCTACTTTCATTGGGTATTTGTCAGACTTGTGAACCTTAGACTTGAGTTTCCTTTAATTTCCCTTTTCATTTTCATTTTCCTTTTGATTTATTTTCTATTTTGGATCTAGGATTAGAATTAGAGTGATATCACAATCACACTGTTACACATCAGTCACATCAGATGATATGGTCACAGTGGTCACATAGAACATGGTAGAAGGTTCAAGAGTAATGATGTCATATAACATGTACAACACATGTTGATCTCATGACTAACACATAGTCTTTAGAGTAGGTTAGATAAAGTAGAGTATAGAGTAAAGTAGAGTATAGACCATCACTAGTTGGTATATAAAGATAAATATATTGTACCAAGAACTCCATTGAGTTTTCTTGTGTTAACCCTAATATAAGGTTCTATTCATTAACCAACTCTAAGGTCTTTGAGTCATAACAATATTAGCCTACTCTAAAGAGCTATATATTTTTCTTAAGATTAACATGTGCTAGATACATTATAGTAATAACATCCTTTCCAGAACCTTCTACTATGTTTTATTGTGACATATGATTGTGTGACTGTGTGACTGTGACATATAATGTCATACTAACCCTAATCCTAAGTTCTAAAATAAGAAATAAATAGAAAATAAAATAAAAATAAGAAAGAAAATAAGAATAAACTAAGTTTAATGTTTGCAATTCTGACATATGTAGTATATATCCTTTAGAGTAGACTAGGTTTAGTATAGTACAGACCATTAGCCAAGTATATACTTATCTCTTGGTCTTAAGTTGTAACAAATGAAGAGACTAGAAAATACAAACCCCTTTACATAATTTGAAACTACTTACCAGATAGATCAAGCTTGCTCAACAAATAATATAACTCAGTCAACCTACTATATAACTTCTATAACTGTTTTCAACTCTTAACTCCTATAAAGTTTCTTAATCATCTCTATCTTTAGACAAATGCTACTTGTCTCATTATTAGCCCCATATCAGCTACTACTAGTTCTTTTTCTAGATATCTCTATAGATATAAATATCATCTACAAACTCTACACTATCTCAAATAGAGAATGCTACTGTTGTAGAAATCTAAACCACATGGTCTACAAATATCCTATGAGATTAGACATTCAACAACTAACTGCTGAATGAAAATAAGAGCTGATGGAGTGTTATAAGACGAGTGTGTAGACAGACTTTGGCTAGGGTTAGAGTTAGAGTTAGAACAGATATAAACAGTAGTATTATTATTAGTCTACAATGAAGAAAGGGCACATGACCTGGAAGTCATGTGAGATGATGTCATAGGCCTAGAGCAGTCTAGAAGGGTCTACAAGGCTAGAAGAGCCTAGACGATGACATCAGGGAGCATGTTCACTACATTGCTACTACATGTAGTACACATGGACATTAGGGCAAGATACACAGTCTTGCACAGTTACTGCAGAGTAGACATGAGGTAGACATAAGGCCTTTAGGGCAGGAATAGAAGCAGAACATTGTTGTAGCACGGACTGTTATAGTCTTAAGTCTTTAGAATAAAACAAAAGAACAACTCTTGTATTGAGTAACACAAGAGAACTCGATAGAGATCCTTTTACAAACTAATCTACCTTTTATACTACTACCAATAGTCCATGCTCACTACTGTGCACCCTACCCTAAATGACCATATATAGAACATGAGGTCAACATATGGTATCCATGTTATATGACATCATTTGTTCTAGAACCTTCTACTTCATCCTCTCAAGTCTCATGACCAATGTTGTGACCACACCATCAGATTGTGACTGATGTGACAGTATGACAGATCACTTCTAACCCTAGCTGTTCTAAAAAATAAAAAATAAAAACGAAAAGAAAATGAAAATGAAAAATAAAATAAAGAAAAACTAAGTCCACTGTTTGTGAACTTGACACGAACCACATGTAATTTATATAAATAGGGTAGCAATGCAGTGAGGGATCCTTGTTGAGTTCTCTTGTAATCTTCACTACTAGATAGCCAGTTAAGAGCTTTGCTGAAGTAAGCATACTACAGGATCGTTACGACTAGTGGTTGCTACAACATGGAGAAGAACAACTAGAGCCTATGGAGCTTGAAAATCTTAGTGAGGATATAGTTAATAAGAATTTTGCATAGACTAACCAGTAATATATGTGCTCCAGTTGCTGAATAATAGATTCACTGTACTATCTGTAAAATAATATAAAGAGAATAGTAATCCCTCAAATATACCCAATCTCCTACCTCATATTGTTACCACCTTGTTTCCCTGTCAGCTGAGATAAAAGAAACTTCTCCTCTAACCCACTATCAGTGCTCTCAATGCCTACAAAACTTTCCTATACTTGTTTATCTCTCTAGAGACCACTGACATCTCTGAATTCTTTACTGTATATACCTTAGTTAACTCCAGTGCTACAGAAGTCTTCAACAAAGGCTTTATAGAGAAACACTGCTTGAATACATGCAAACTTTTCAAGGCCATACCAGTCTACAATGTCAACAGAATGCCCAACAAAGCCAGCCAAATATCTGAAGTAGTAAATATAGTTTTATATTACCAGACACATGAAAAATAAACATTGCTCACAGCTTTTAGCCTAGAAAAACAAGATCTTATCCTTAGGCTTAAGCAGTACAATCCAGAGGTAAACTAGCAAAAGAGCAAAGTATTCATAACCTACTGTCCTACTTGCTGCTTGGAATGCCAAGAAACAAGAAAGACTAAGAAGTTAAAAATCTGCATACTAGATATATGTTACTCAATCTCTGTCCTTACTCTTACTGACAACTCTGAAGATAAAGAACCTTTCCCCAACATGCCTATAGAGTATAGAAAGAAACCAGATAATTGTATTTTCATGACCTAGCTAACCTCCAAACACCTATCTTAGATCTACATACTGTGACAATATACTCATCAAGGCTTTCTACAGTACATAGGCAAGTATAGACCATAGAAAGAACTAATCAGATGCTATCCCCTTATATCCAGAAGTTTGAATCAGTCTTTGCCAAGAACAACTTTGATATTCTTTCTAAACACTACTACTATAATCATACTATTGAGCTAACTCTGAGAGCTGAACCCAAGTTGTCAAAGATCCATTCTCTCTCTTCTATAGAACAGATAGATGTTTTTTTTGCTGAAAATCTCTATATAGATAAGATACATCTTTCAAAATCATGTCTGCACTGATATTCTTTATCAAGAAAAGAGACAGTTTACTTTAGTTGGTACAAGATTACAGAATGCTTAACTTTATACAAAAACAAGTGCCCTCTTTATCTTATCTCTAAATTTGTCTCACAACTCTACAATGCTAAGTGTTTTATTAAACTAAATGTCTATTAGAGTTTTAACAACATATGAATCAAATTGGGAGACAAGTGGAAGGCTGTATTTTACACTAACTAGATACTCTTCAAATTCTTAGTAATATTCTTTAACATGACTAATAGTCCTACTACATTCCAAACTATAATAAATGATATTTTCAGAAACCTCATTATGGATAAAATCATGATTGTGTACCTAGATGACATTCTTATATTTACTTAGAAATTAGAAGACCACTACAAGACAGTATGTAGGGTTTTGGAAGTTCTAGCCAAACACCAGTTATATCTGTACTCTGAAAAGTATGAGATAGAGTATTTAAGATTAGTTATTTTAGAGAATCAAGTAAAAATAGACTCCCTGAAAGTAGCAGATATATATAACTAGATAACATTACAATACAAGACAGACATGCAGATATTTCTTGAATTTACCAATTTTTATCAAAGGTTTATCTGTGGCTTCTCAAGCATAGTCCATCCTCTCTTTAACATTGCTAGCAGTAACAGTATCTATGTTACAACCTTAAGCTAGAGCTCAGGTTGCACTTAGGCAAAGACTTTGAGAATAGATAAGGAATGTTAGAATTGGTAAAGCATAAAGACTACAGAGTAGTATCTACACTATATATACTAATATCCCATGAGGAAAGTATCCATTGTACATGAGTCAAACGAGTCATAGTCCATGAGGCTAAAGCAAGGATATTACACCTACTACATGAGGTGCTGACTGAGATACTTGCGGCACAGCTGATCATGTCGTCATTACCCTTTGCCCAAGTCCATGCTACATCCAGGAGGCATCAATTGTAACAATCTAGGTCTAAGACCCTAAATAATAACAAACTTTCAACTTACTCAAGGCAGCTATTATTTCTGCCTCCATTCTTGCCTTTCCAAATACCTTGACTCTATTTTGCATCAAGACTAATAGCTTGGACTTTGCTATAGAAATAGTTCTCTCTTAGATAACTATAGATAATAATAAATAGCATCCAGTTGTATATCTCAGCAAGACACTCTCCTTAATAAAACAAAACTATAAGATACACAACAAGAAGATGTTAGCTATTATCCAAGTCTTAGAAGAATAACGTTACTTTCTAGAAAAAACCCCAGTGAAAATTTAGACTGACTATAAACAAGCATGATGGTTAATTCACTTAACACAATTTATATCAGAGTTGTGAACAATAGACTTCATTCTTATTTATTTTTTCTCTTTTATTTTTATTTTCTATTCATTTTAATTTTGGTTTTTCTTTTTTCTTTATTTTTGTATGTAAGTAAAGAGTATGATGTCATGTGTAATAGTCACACAAGTTACAAGAGCATAATATATATCACAGTCACAGATTATACAATTGTATAATGTAAAATATAGAAGGTTTTGAAATAGATAATATATTATGACTTAAGCTAGATGTTAAGCAAAAGACACACTCTTGTATTGAGTAATACAAGAGAACTCGATAGAGTTCCTAGTATAGCTTTCTACCTTATATACAAATTAACAATGGTCTGTGCTCCACTTCTTCAACCCTACCCTAAACAACTATGTTTTTGCCTTAAGGTCGATATATATTAACTATGCCATGTGATATCATTTTCTTCTAGAACCTTCTATGTCATTCCATCATGTCACATGAGCATATGACTTGTGTGACCTTTTCATGTAACCTATGATGGTGTCATACTTTGTCTTCCTTATCTTATGATCAATAATAAAAAATAAGAAAAAATATAGGAGAAAATAAAATAAAATAAAATAAAATAAAATAAAACCAAATTCTGACATAATATTATATAGCATAGTAATAGCATATTGGCCTTATGAAGTACATATAGACTTTAGGATAGGATAATTATAGTATGTATACAAACTATAGTCTGTGATATATAAGGTAAATTGGTTTGTACTTGAAACTTTATCAAGTTCTCTTGTGTTACTCAATACAAGAGTTATTATTTATTCTATCACTTGAACTTAAGTCATAACAATTTGATTTCATATTCTATTACAACTCAAAAAGTTTATATATAAGTCCAACTCACTATCTCAGTAGTTATATTATAGTAATAGCTCACTTAACAACTAGAACATAGTGCTACTCAAGCCAGAGTCTCTTACTGTTTGTATCAAAATTGAAGATAGTAAACTTAAAGCTTTTTATTTTTCTTTCTCATTTTTATTTTCTTATTAATGAATTTTCTATTTTCAGACCTAAGATTAGAGTTAGCATGATATTACATGTCACAGTCACAAAATGTCACAATGGAACATGATAGAAGGTTCTGGAAGGAATGATGTCACTACAATGTATTTAACACATGTTAATCTTATAGATAACATATAGTCTTTAAAGTAGGTTAATAATACTATAACACAGACTAGTAGCCTAGCATATATAAGGTAGACAGTTCTGTACTAAGTTCTCTTGTGTAAACTCTTATATAAGGTTCTTTTTCTTGACATACTCTAAGGTTTTGAAATTATAACAGTAAGACACTGTAGAGAAAGAGAAAGCTAAGAGAGAGTAGGATAAGGAAGAAAAGTTAATTATAAGGACAATAGGAACACTAGTAGTTTAAATGAGGAGGAGAATCTGATAGTTCTTAATTAGATTCTAACTACAATAGGTTTGTAATACTCTCTAAAGTAATAGATAATAAATCCTGCTACAATCTGGACAATGAGAATATATTGAGAGAAGTTACTGTGAAGATAGGCTTGGAGAGAATTAATATACAGAAAGAAGTGATAGTAGAGGCATTATTGGATAGTAGTGCAATAGGATTAGTTATGAGTTTGAAATTCACTAGAAAGCAGTGGTTTAAACTATAAAAAAATAGAAAGACCTATATTATTAAGAACACAGTGAGAGAACAGAGATTGATATGATTAGAGATCAGAAGTGGAGCATAATTTTGGAAATACCATGGATAGCTTGCCACAATCCTGAGATTAACTAGAAAATGGGAGAGGTAAAGATAACAAAGTGTCTAGAGAAGTGTGAAAAGTAGTAGAGGCTAAAGCAGAGAAAACTAGAGTAGCAAAAACAAAAAGAAGAGAAGAAAAAAGAAGAAAAAGGAAGGAAAAGAAAAGAAAAGAAGCAAAAGAAGAAGAAAGAAAAGAAAAAAAACCAAAAAAGGAGAGAATAATAAAAGTAGAAAAAGTGATAAAAGAATAGGAGATTTGGGATGATAAAGATAAAGCAGCAAAGTCTGAGGAAGAGACCAATAAATTAGTCTCTTAAAGGTTCTACAAATAGATCCATATTTCTGAAAAGAAAGCAAGTAAGAGGATACTAACAAAAAGCTGTGGGACTATATCATAGAAATAAAGGAGAGGTTTGTATCAAGAAAAAGGAAGATATATCTGTTGTCTAGAGAAGAGAAAGGAGAGATGCATGAGTTCATTGAAGAATAATTGAGGAAAGGGTATATCAGACTCTCAAAGTCACCTCAAATAGCACTAGTGTTTTTCATAGAAAAGAGGGACAGTAAAAAGTGTATGGTTTAGAACTATAGATACTTAAATAAATAAACAATTAAAAATAATTATCTTTTGCCTCTTATTTTAGATATTGTAGAAAATATTAGTACAAAAAAGGTATTTACAAAGTTGGACTTGTAATAAAGCTATAATAATGTATAAATAAAGAAGGAAGGTAAGTAAAAAGTAGCATTCACAACTCCAGAAAGGTCATTTAAACTTACATTTATATTCTTTAGACTAACCAACTCTTCAATAATGTTCCAAACAATTGTTATGACTTAGGCTTATGTATAAAGCGAAAGACACACTCTTGTATTAAGTAACACAAGAGAACTTGATAGATTTTCTAAGTACAAATTATCTACCTTATATATGAACTACTGTTGGTCTGTGCTACACTTCTTTAGCACTATTCTAATGACCATGTATTCTTTTTAAGGTCGACATGTGTTATCCATGCTATATGACATCATTGTCTCTAGAACCTTCTACATTGTTTTATTGCATCACATGAGTGTGTGACATATGTGACCACTGAGTCATGCCTATATGACATTTGTCTTCTTTGCCTATGTCCAAATAAAAAAATTAACTCAAAATAAAGTAAAGGAAAATAAAAGAAAAGAAAAATAGAATAAAACCAAGTCCATCACTCACAACTCTGACAACAATGATGAACAAAATCCTACAAGACTTAATTAATACTGGAAAAGTAGCAAGCTTTATTGACAATGTAATTGTAGGAACAAAAGAAGAAAAAGGACATGATGAGATAGTAGAGGAAGTAGTAAAGAGGTTAGCAGAAAACAACTTGTATGTAAAACTGGAAAAATATAAGTAGAAGATTAGAGAAGTAAGATTCTTGAGAGTAGTGATTGAACCAAAGGGGATTAAGATAGAGAAAGAGAAGATAAAGAGAGTATTGGATTGGCCAACTCCAAAAGGAGTTAAAGATGTACAGAAGTTTTTGGGACTTGCTAATTATTATCAGTAGTTTATTAAGGATTTTGTAGCAATAGTCAGACCATTATATAATATGGTAAAAAAAATCAGAAGTGAGAATGAATGAAAAAGCAGGAAAAGAATTGAAGGGAAGATTCACAAAGAAACCAGTACTAGTAATACTAGACTTAGACAAAAAAAAATGAGAATGAAAGTGGTTGTATTGGACTATGTGATAGAAGAGGTTCTATCTATAAAGTGCAAAGATGGAAGATGGAGGTCTGTAGCTTTTCTCTCAAAATTTCTAAATGAGACAGAGAAATTATAAGATCTATGGTTAGTGGTAATAAGAGGATTGGAAAACTGGAGATATTTGCTAGAAGAAGACAAGTTCAAGTTTGAGGCCTGAACAGATTATGAGAACTTAGAATACTTTATGAAAACAGGAAAGTTGAACAGAAAACAAGCTTATTGAACACTCTACCTATCAAGATTCAACTTTACCTTGAAGCATGTTCCAGGAACAATAATAGGAAAGGCAGATAGACTTAGTAAGAGATCAGACTAGAAAGTAGGAGTAGAAAAATATAATAATAATCAGACATTAATCAAAGAACAATGAATCTGTAACTTAGCAAAAGTAGTAATAAAAGGACCTGAGATAAATATAATAGAAACAGCTAGAGATAAAGACAAGAAGGTAGTTAAAGTAGTAAAGAAGATGAAGAAGACAGAGTTAAAGTATTGTGAGGGAATGAATAGCAGATTAAAGAAGACTTAGTATTAAAAAAGAGAAAAGTATATATGCCAAAGGATAAAAAATTGAGAGTAGAAATAATCTGGCTGTATTATGATATACCAGTGGCTGGACATGGAGAAAGATGGAAGATAGCAGAATTGGTGATAAGAAATTACTGGTGGTCTGGAGTGACAAAAGATGTAGGGAAATATATGAACAGTTGTAATAAGTGTCAGAGGATATATCACAAAATAAACTACTCACTTATTTATAATATCTGAATCTTGGATACACTCTCAGAGGTTTAGGAGTGATTCAGAAGTTCAATAATAATGACAATGATGATGAAGATAAATACAGATGTCAATGATAAAAACTGATGAAGATTGATAATAAATGATATTATTAAGTCTGAGGTCTAATTCTCAAACACAAAGGTATATATACAAAATAGTGATGGTCTGTGCACAAGCTGTTTCCATCACATGATCAAAACTCATACCTGATAGAGGCTGTCATCTGTCATAGCAGATATCAGGCTAATTTTAGAAGGTAACCAATTATGTCACTATATTGATATGCTTATATCTCTATAAATACTTATTGCTATGAAATATATCATATATCATCAAAAACAGTTTGATAAGCACTTTCCAATGTAAGTTCAATTGTGTGAATCTGTCCAGTCATTCATGAGATATTAGCCAACAAAACTTTTACAGTTACTGATGGCTTGATATCTTAGTTGTTTGTAATCACTTTTATATATCCTGCATATGTACAGATAGTCATTATTTAGGGCTTTCCAGTGCAACTTATTTTGTGAAAATAGGTCTACTGGTTTTGGAGATACAAGCTGAATGAAGTTTGTGACAGGATGAAGAATAGGACAGAGACACCAGCAGGAAAGTTAAAGTTGAGTGAGATATCAGAGAAACCATGAACATACATAATGGTGGACTTCATTACAAAGTTACTGTTAGTAACTGGGAAGGATGCAATCGTAGTAGTTTGTGATAAGTTATCAAAAATAATATATTTTGTGGCAACAACAGAAGAAACATCAGCAGAGGGATTAGCAAGACTGTTTAGAGATAACATGCAGAAGCTGCATAGGTTGCTGGAAAGCATGATATTGAATAGGAGACTATAGTTTGCAACAGAGTTAATGAAGGAACTGAATAAAATATTAAGAATTGAGATGAAGTTGTCAACATTATTCCATCCTCAAACAGATGGTCAGATGGAAAGAATGAACTAGAGTAATACTTATGGTTCTTTGTTAATCATAAGCAAAAGAATTGGCTAGAATGGCTAGCAACAGCTGAGTTTGTAGTAAACAACAAGACATATTCAGAAACAAAAGTGTCCCCATTTGTGGCAAATTATGGTAGAGAATTGAGAATGGGAGCAGATATAAGAATAAAAGGAAAAGTAGAGAAAACAACAGAATTTGCAGAAAAGACAAAGAAAGTATAGGAAAAAGCTGGAGTAATACCAAGAAAGGCTCAGGAAGATGAAGCAGCAAGCAGACAGGAAGAGAAAGGAAGTCAAAGAGTGTAAAAAGGGAGATAAGGTAATGTTGAGCACAAAAAACCTAGTGTTCAAAGAATGACTGACAAGAAAGTTAGTGGACTAATATCTTGGTCCATATATCATTGATAAGATAGTCTCTACCAATGCAATCAAATTACAGTTGCCAACTTCAATAAGGATTCATATAGTAGTGAATATTAGTTGAGTAGTGCAATACAGAGAACAAATAGAAGGGCAAAAAGCAGAAGAAGTAAAACTAGTAAAGATAGAAGGAGTTGAGGAGTGGAAAGCCAAAAAAATACTAAATAAAAGAAAAGTGAGGAGAGTAGTGAAGTACTTGTTATGATGGAAGGAGTTTACAACAAAATATGATACTTGGAAGAGGGAGAAAGACTTAGAGAATATAAAAGAAGTGGTAGTAGAATTCAAGAAGAGGATGGATGCAGAAGTGAAACAATAAGAGAAGTCAAATAGAGCAGAAGAAAGAGACTTTAAAAGGAAGGAATTACTAGGAAAATATATGGCAAAGGTATTGTATAGATAGGATGATAGAAAATTTTAGAAAGAATATTTGAGGAAATTGGAGAGAAACTAGCAAAAATAGAAGTCAGTTTCTTCAGAAGAGAAACCTTGAAGGGAGGATAGTATTAGAATCAAAGATAGTGGACTTGATTTTATTTTTATTTTCTTTCTCATTTCTATTTTCTTTTCCATTTATTTTCTATTTTGAACTTAGGATTAAAGGTTAGCATGATATCATACATGACTATCACAAACTTTCACATGACATGACATGGTATCATATATCAATCACATATTACAAGTCATGGTCATATGATCATGTGTTACACAGATTCCAATTGATTGGTATGGACCATCTAAAGTATTTAGAACAGCTGTCACCTCTAGGAAACTCCATTCTGTTCTCTTAGGATTTCCTGGAGGTAAGTTGTGTGTTGTATAGGTTAGAACAATAA
>Ga0157364_1002186_pt1 | contig 17867 bp, 2 predicted proteins | sample AttsexASBM2_FD_111476 | JGI IMG/M metagenome (GOLD analysis project Ga0157364, IMG submission 111476) | Fungus gardens microbial communities from leaf cutter ant in Ribeirão Preto, State of São Paulo, Brazil - Atta sexdens ASBM2 | ecosystem: Host-associated > Fungi > Mycelium > Unclassified ...
AACATTCGATAGAAAGATTCATATCTGTTTTCTTTTCTTTTCGGTTCACCACAATTTTGTAGTAACCGATGTGAAATACATTTTATGATTGAGTCGAAATGGAAATTCTACATAAACACGCGAATTATTTGCGCAAATGATGAATGATATACAAATAAATGCGTATAAATTATTTGCGTAAGGAATAATATTTGCGATGTTACGAAAGTCACTCGACAGCTGTTATTAGAGTTTATGTCACAGCGTATTCATCAACTCTGAAATTTCATCATATGTCTGCTCTGCACCATTTATATTCATTTTATACAAAGATCTAATCACAGCTGAATTGAAACATTTTGGCGAATATTGAAAAGGCCATAATTATGTTGTGCAATTGATGTTGTGCTACCAATTTTTGCCGTATTTCTCCAAATCGTATTTTCAGCGCTTGTGTCGCTTTGATTTCATATTTTTCGTTTCCCTCTCTCTTTCTTGCTCTGTTTTTATCGTTTTACGAGTAGTCATCGAATCCGAATTGAATTGTCGCTTTAAAGCGAGGACCTTTGTATTCTTTGCCGTGGAAAACTCGCTCGCGCGTGACGTTTGATAACAACTTTTGCATTCTTCACTGAACACAAAGATAGTTTAGAAAATTTCCTACATTTTTACGTTTTGATAGCATCCTTATCTAACAATAAGCTTACCGGTTTCAAAATTCAGACTGAAAAGAAACGGAAATTAAAACTTGTGGATGAGACTTAAGATCCTCGACGAAACAAGATAGTACATAAGGGAAAAAGATCGAGTTTGTCGGTCTATAAAATGAGGTGTAGTGTAAAAGGCTTCATATTCATAAAAAGATTTACCTAAAAAATTTTGTGTTGTAAGGATCCGGCAGTATATACACGTCGGCTTTGTCGCTATAAAACTGCCTGGCTATGCCCTTCAAACTGCCCACCAGGAGATAGGCGATGGATGGATGATCGGTGGTGAAGTGTAGCTCCAACGCTTCCGGTGTGGCGATACACACAAACTCCGCCTCGGTATCCGATCCCGACTGATGCTGGACAACATCGTTTACGCCGTCCAGTGTGGTTAAGAAAGCGGTCAGATCGTTCCCAAGGCAACGAAAGGCTCGCTCTAAGAGACCCACGCAAGCCCATGCGATCAGCTCCTGTCCGAGATGATCGAAAAACGCGTTCACGTCGACGTCTGCAAAAGTTCCGTAAACATGAATTCGCCTTGAGGGAATTTCATCGAGTCACTCAAGAACCGTTTATTTCTTTCTTGGTGATATTCAGAGAACTAAGTTTTGTAAACTGTACATAGAGTATATACAGTGGCACGTCGTCTTAAAGTATATAAAGCAAAATCCTTACACAAAAAGTAGCTTTACTGTTAGATACTTTATTTAAATAAAACTCTCTATATATATTTATCTTGAGGCAGTAATATGTATCTCTTAAGGGTTTTTTTTTACTTTTTGCGGAATTATATAGACGATTTATCTTCTTTATACTTTTCTGATTGAAAATCTCTATGAATGTTTAACATGATCGAATACTAAAATCAGTGCATTTGAGAATTGCAAGCGAATCTCGCGGGATCGATAATACATGCCGCGTTTCAACTCTGTTAAGCCTGGTATGTTCGGGTCCCTTGCAAATCCGGAAATAGATGCGGTGAGCAAGGGCTGCTTTAACGATCCTGTAGATATTATTTTACATCAAATGTCATTACGAAAACATGATTATTATAATAATGCTCCGTGTGATGTGATATACTCCTGATTAATTATTCGGATTATATTGCGTGGTTTTTATGTTTTTATGATATTCTGCCATATCATGCAATGAAATTTGCTCGATATTCATTGATACTCTTTTTTTTAATAAATTTTTGGCGAATATTTATATATTTTGATACCTTTCTTTTAGCTATCTGATTTTTAGTGAATAAGCGTCGATCTAATAATCCTCAAAGTTTTACGGTAATCGCGTTATTAGCCGCTAAATATAATAAATCATATTGCAAATGCCTGATTGCGATCAATGATATAGGATAATATATTGCCCGGAAATGGAAATATTATCTATGATTTATGTGTATATTTACGCTGCGATTAACCCGGAAGTGCGGCGAAGAAATTTTCGGTTAGAATTTTCTAGGTCACGGCGATACGCGAGCGAAATAAGCGACAGCCTGTCTACGTTATTCCCGTATGAATTCGCTGAATGCTTTCTTTTTCTTTATGATATCATAAATTCTGGCAGTAAACAGTTTTACTGTTCGATGTTGCGAAATGTCAGACGTATAGTTTGTCTCGTATAGACTCTTCGTAAGTCAATCTTACAAATGGCCTAATGTACTGTATATCTTTGGTGACAGCGGAAGTCTTAGAGTTTCTCTCGAGATTGCATTACGTTGGTACGAGAAGTATCTTCTATGCTCCGGTAACCACAGCAACACCACTTCCTGTCGCGTATACGAAATGCGAAGTGATCGCGTTGTTGGCGAAAGAACGTAAAGGAGTTCTGGGTCACAAGGGAGGAAATAGTATATGACTTATACTGACGATTTGTCTCACTGCGAGTCCTTATGAGCAAAAATATATGTTTTCCGCCTGCTTGACAAACGACAGTGCGTATTTGTCAACGACGATAAGCGCGGTTTATACGTGTATCGCTCAACGCTGCTGATAGATCATAGGCACGGGAAAATTTAATAGCTCGATAATTTTTCTAGCGGCGTAAATATTTTGAAATGCGAAATAAATAGAGAAAACTAAATTCATTAACAATCTCGTTTATTAATCACATGCTATATTAAATATTTTCAGAGCTATTCCTGTTTGTGCTCACGTGTACAATGTACTGAATCGCATTAATTACATTAAAATACGCGGCCTGCGCTTTTATCAGTGAACTTCGATATTCAAGGGCTGGCGTAATTGTTAACGCGGGGGAAAGAGATTCCACCAGAATGGCAATTTCTTTACGGTGTACGCCTTTATGGTGTACGTGCACGCCTAGAAAAAAAAGAGATCGCAGCAAGGCGCTTTTGCCACGCTACCCTTGTCCTTTTTTTTTCATAGATTACATGCTTGGATACGGAGATCACTTCGACCGAGAGTACGTATATGTTACTATCGTCGTCAAAGGAGCGTCTTGACGCAGGAGATAAGTTGGCGATATATTTAACAGGAAACCGCCACAGTGCGTTACACGTTTTATGGCGGATAAACAGGCGTTCACATAATCGCTCACAGTGTGCTCACAGCACGGTGCACCATTCTCTAATGTGGTTACGTAACATCACGCGTCGGGTTTATTGCATTAGGGTACCGTATTTCTAAGTTATGACCGCTAAATTCCGTTCGCGAGATACGTTTTACGTTACCAGACTATTAGTCACAAAGGGCACATTATTCGAACGACGACCGTTGTCTTAGGCAAACAGACCAGGGGTGTCCCATTCATAAGTTCCGATGAGGAAGTCAGATCCGAATACATTGCATGCACATATCGATTGTTCGTGATGATTAATGGGACGTTTCTGAAGCATACTCCACTGTAACTACAATACTCGACGACCGAACGTAAATTGGGTTAATATGCGCTCAAAGATGAAGGATTATGGAAAACCATCTGACAACAACGTTCCTGTCAAGCAGTATTTACTCTTGAGTCTCTTTGATAATCGAGATCTATAACTGTCCGTTAATAAATTTAAAGTGTGTGCTACCAAATAGATTGACTCTCTTGCATACAATTAAATTATTAATGAATTGTTGAAGAGCTTTTCAAGTGATAATTCCGAATAGTTATAAACTTTTTAAGCGATAATTCCGAACGATTAAAAACTTTTTCCTCTACGTACAGTTAATGCAAAAGATAATCATATTTATAAAAAAGTTTTATTTGTAAAAAATAAATATTAATTAGCAATTTATTAATAAAAAGTATGTTCCGTCCTAACATAAATTTCACAATAATAATCGTATTTAGAAGCTAAATTTTTCAACTATATGAATATTTTATTTTCCAAATAAAATTTTTCATTTTCGCTTATCATAGATAATACATTTTAATTATTACATCTTTTTAGATAAATTTTTAAGAATCTATTTTATTCTTTGTTAATATATTATTAATTAATGTTTCTTTGAAAAAAAAAAAAGCTTTTTTTTATCATCTCTCCTGTACGAATAGTTTTGCTCTTACTGTATTACATTGCAAATAAAAAGGACATATCAATAAAAATAAATAAAATTCACTAATGCATATTAAAAATAGAAAATGATTATATGTGTAGTGCATGTATATGCCACAATCAAAATGTTTGCACTTTATTAATCAATACATTATATATACTATAATTTCAAATTTGATAAGTAAATACATTCATAAGCAATAAAATTTAAACATTTGTTAGTAAATGTTTCCTGTTAGATTCGTTCGTTTTAGACAAAAATGAAATAAATATAATTTTATTGATTCTTTAGCTAATATGACTAAACTGAATAATTATATTATTGCATTTACACTGTTGGAAAATTTGTATTAAATTTAATGCATTTCATATGTTCCAAACGATTTATTGAAATTTATATATTAATTTAACATAAGATGAATATGATAGAAGGGAACACAAATATTATTTAAGTAGACAAACCATGGAAGCATATTTTTTTCAATAAAATTAACATTTACGATATGTTAATATATAGATAGATAGATTTTATTTATTCATTTAAAAATGTACGTTTTAAAACACATTATTTTTATGTTATTTGTTAATTTACTCATAAATTGTTATTTTGATACCAAGAAACGTTAAATATAAATTTAACACAAACTATTTAGGTAATATAATTACATTATATTAAATTAAATATGTTAAAGTTAAATTAAATATGTATATACGTAAATTCTGCGAAGACATTTGAAAAGTCTGTTATATTTACTGATTACGATTGCCAGCAACAAACGAATATTCTGAGAGGTAACTGTAACTTTCTGAAGAGACTTTAATAACCTTATTTCTTTCCAAAGCGTATGACTTGCTGGTTTCAATTAGCATTCTGAAATATGCTGCGTGTGCAAGCACTATGCGTTCGTCGTTTCAACATTCAAGATTGATCGCAAATAAACTCAACGTAATTTGCGAAGTTCTCAAAGATACCGTGAATTTCAGATACTTACACGTGCATATTGTACAAAATTAATTATCTTTAATAAGCATGTTTATAATTAATTATTAGAAATGCAGAAGGATATACCTAGAAATGATTAATGATAGGAAAATTTCTAATTATAATTTGTGCACTGTGTTATTAACAAAGTGAGAACATAAATTAATGATAATAATAATAATATTATGCTCCTGAATATTATTATACATTATATTCCAATGAAATTGATCTTACATTTCTATTCCGCTATTGAATTAATTCTTCTATACTTTCTTTATAAATTACATTAAAGATTTTTTTACGATCTTACATGCTATATAGTTTATTATGTTATTTGATAAAATAAAAACGTAAACTAATAATAATTATAATAATAATATAGTATTAATTATAATATAGTAATAATAAATATAAATATAATAATAATATATTACGTGATCTTATACATTATAATTTGCTCTAATATACATTATTATTATTATTATTATTATAGTTTAAATTATTACTTTGTTAATAACGTAGTAAATTAAACGTAAACTATAATAATAATAATACACATTACAATTTATTGTAGTAATAAAAACATTTATATACTATGTATGCATTACTGTTATTATTATTATTATTATTATTATTATTAATTTATATTATTGATAACGCAGTAATGTGCAAAATCATAAATTTTCAATGCTTGTAACGAGAAGGATAATAGAAATATTGATTAAATCGTAGAATAGAAATGTAAAACCGATACACATGTAATTATATTATGAATATAATATATAATAACATTGAAAAAACATGATTTTATTATTATTCAAAGTCAGATCTATAACTCATAGAACGAACTTTTATTTCCGACAAGGAAATCGAGGGGCAAGCTAAAACGGAATAAAATTTTTCGTTTCTCCTTGCCACTACTTTTCTATATACAATCTATGAAATATTCAGTCTTGCCTCGCGCGTCTCTCGTTCCACTTCCAAAGACTCAGCAGTCTCAACTGAGTTCGCCAGCCTACGGGTGGTCCATTTATAATATAAGATTATCTTTACGGGACTATAAAGTGACAAGAAAGACAAATTCGAAAAGAACTGACATATTTCTTGAATCTTGACGCAGAAGGAAAAAGCATTTCGCTTTGTCGTGACGTGTAAGGTTGAATCAATAAGGCGCTGTTTGCGTGCATAAGATAAGATCCGCGATATAACGGTGGATTGCATCTTGGGCATGATTTTCCGTGAGACCGGGTTCATCTAGTTCATTAATCTTTCGAAGTACGTATTACCTATTTGGAGGTTCCTTCGTTAACACCAGGAAACCTCCACACATAGTCACCTATTTATGTATTCTATCTATATCGCAACAGCGTCGTCGTTAAAATCATATCGAATCGTATGATTGAAATATCGATAAAGGTATTTCAGCACCTAATAGTTTCTAATCTCTGATAGTAAATATCGGAATTCCGATACATGAGTTTATGAAGCCCGATTAAGCTACATAGAAACGAATAAGAAAAGATAAAATTTTTTAACATCATAAACATTTGTACAAACAAACATAAAACAATTTAAAAACAATTATTTTTTTATTTATTCGTAAGATGCCTGAACATTTAAAGTTATTTAAAAGAGTTTGGCATTAACTACGTTACTTTTCAAAAATAATATTATCGTTAGTTTTCTTTATACAAATTATCCTCGTCGCTGTATTTCGAATTGAAATAAAAATGTAGCAGACAAAGTTAAAACGCAGGATGAAATTAAAATATTATCATACGATGCCAGATTGCACGTCGCTATGCAGTTGCTAGGGAAAGTAGAACGCGTAACCAAGGATCCGGGACGAACACATTTAGTAAAGCTAGAATAATTTGAATGTGAAGAAGAACTGCCTCGCCCCGAGCTTTATTTGTAACGACAGCAACGTTCACAGCCCACATATTTTAATTTCTATTACAAATGTGCATGAAAAATGACGTCTTTTTTTTAGACATTTCGTATTTTTATATTGAATTCTGTCGTTTGTAAGTTACTTTGTTAATTATCATTGCGTCAAAAATTTTGTCTTTATTGAAAAAAATTAATTCTTTCGACAGGAATAAAAGTGCGAATTGAGAAAAAAAATATTGCACCAATTACTTAATTGATGGATAGCGTTGTTACTGTCTTGATTACTGGATATTTCATTTGAAACGTGGTAAATATCGATTGGATCTTTCGCACTAGTTTTTTCTGTATTTATTCAATTAAAAACTCGGTCAAACCTGTATTAACGGATTCTCGCGTTATCAGCTGCTTAGTAAAACCGAAGCGAACAATGGTACTTAAGATATAATTATGAAAAATTCAAAAGATAATATATAATAATATAAAAGTAATGTTTGGCGTTAGCAGAAAATAATTCCAAATTAACTTCTACTTGTTTGAACAGAACGATTAAAAATTGATTAACATATTCGAAACATCGGAATTAATATTCTAAAGGAGACTTCATAAAATTTTATATCCTTCTTTTATGACAGTTCTTTCAACCGTGTAAAGATAATTAGTCAATCGTCATCTTCCTGCCTTATTATAAATTATATTTAAACAGATTTATTTATGTATGCTAAAATAATACATAAAACATCCTTAATTAAGAATGCTTCATGTAATATTTACATAAATAAATTTAAAAAAAATTTACGTTAATTAATTTACGTTATTTGCAATGTAAAATAAGGCGGGAGTGCTGAGTTATTATTTTTGGAAATCAAATAAGAAAAGAGAAATATCATAAAATTTTTATTTTAAAAGTTACGTATCTCTTATACAATTTCTCTTGATTCTGAAAATATCAACATAATTTTGGAATTAATATCCTGAATTTTTTCTCAAGTAAATAATGTGACATAATAAGTTTCCTTAATTGATTGTGATAGATTTATGATAATCGTCTTAACGTATAAAATGGGATTAAATTAATTGTAAGCGGACGAACGCGAATACAAACACGAATGGACAAATTACTTTAATAAACGCGAACAATGCCCCACAGCGATAAGTTGTTTGTTTTTAAAATTCTTTCTGTTACAAAGTAATTAATAAATAATAGTTTACTGTATCATGGAAACAAATAAAGTAAAATGTGAGTTTGAGAAACAAATGCAATAAATATGATTTTAAGATTTATTCAACGTTATGTCAAATAGTCTTTTTGTTTATATGTAACAGACGTCTATTTAGGTTATTATTATTTATTGTTATTATTATTATTATTATTATTTAATTATAGTTTATTATTATTATTTAATTATAAAAAGTATGTTATATTACCACAATCATAATTTAGTGTCTCGTAAATGTCTTCCAGTAAATTATAGTTTTCCTCCTCTTCAACATTACTTAAAAGTTTTTCTCTGAAAAATAAAACAATATTTTATTATTGACAATCATATTTAATCATATTTACTTAATTTAGGTAGAAATTAAGAATACATTAATTATTAGTAATAAAAATTTGATTTAAATTTTTATGTTTTACATTTATTACATTAATTTCTCCTAATGCAGAATTTTTATAAAAATTTACATTAATTAGTACATTAAATAAATAGAAAAATTTATATTAATAAGATGTTAATAAATAGAACTTTTATTAACATACTTTTATTAACATATCAGTATATATTCTTTCTCTCTCTCTCTCTTTCTCTCTCTCTCTCTCTCTCTCTCTCTCTCTTCGTCTAATTAAATTTTAATTAAATGAATTATGTAATGTAATCTTCTTTATTTTGATTTTAAACTACAAATGTTACTATACTAAATTATTGAATTATATTACAGATTTTCTTACTTAATATATTTGTAATCATTATATTTCTTTGACAATTTCATATAAAATATAATAAATATTATTATTACATTTTATATTTTATATTTTACAATTAAAAATGTTACGTAGAGACAACTGTGTTTATTAGTATATGCAAAAAGTTTTCGAGTTTAATAAATTAAATAACTAACAATGTGAAAAAGTTAATTTACAATATTAAAAATTGTTTCATAACAATGTTTCATTCAATTCCTTTTACTTTTTCACAGACTATCTGCATAACAAGCACAATAGAGAAAATATTTTTAATGAATGTACTTACAAAGACGATGTTGTCGACGTTGGAAGAGGTACTTCATGTTTATTTAATAGAGCTTCTAGCGCCATAGCCACCACTTCGTTCTATAATAAAAGTTAAGATTTCAAAAATAATTATAAAAGAGCAAAATTAATTGTTGAATTAAAATAAATTATTTTTCATTGCGCTTTTATATCAATATATCTAATTAAATTTTACCTAAAATTAATAAAATATCTGAAATAATTAATATTTTTGTAACGTAGATCCTTGACAAATATAATGATAAATTCTATAACTTGTGAAAATAATATTCAAAATTTTTTTCATCTTTTTTTTAAAAAGATATGATAAAAACTAATATTAAGTTCTTTTATTTGTCTAAACTATTTAGAACATATTACATTTAACAATATTTTAATGCAATATTTCTATGCGTGAATACATGCTACAAAAAATTTATTCATGCAAAATACATAATTTAGTGCTATATACTGCGGTAGTAATTTCGAACTTTTATCGAATAACTTCGGAGTCTATACAAAGGTTTTTCTTTATAAAACGCATATTTGAAAGATTAATATTCTCATGCACACACATCATGCATCAGTAGTGAGACTAAATTATATGAAATCCGATTTAATGACGTACATGAGTACGTGTGATTCGACAATCGTTGTGTAGCAATAATCCGAGTTATTATGCGATGCCTATATTTTCGTTGTAAATTACAACCTGCGTTTTACACCGAGAATTATAGCACCATTTGGAACACTCGTATGGGCAATTCTTCTCAAGAGAATAGTGCTTGCGGCATTCATATGGAACATTACTTCAACCACATGACCTTCATTGCGTAACGTTGTTAGAGATAGAGTTTGTTAAATTATTCTCTAACTTAGCTCTCGTACGGATTCACACTAAGTTACGATTAATATCACGTTAAATGGCAATTAATAGTGGCTAACTAGGTGTATCCTAACTATTACACTTAGGAATTGTGCGAAATAGGAGAATTATAGACTGGCTCCTATAAGGCTGTTTCAACACTTAACAAAGTTATATTACATATTGAATACTGAAAGCTTTCATTAATTTCGTAATGCTTTAGTATATACAATATAACGTATGATAAATTACATAAGATGAGACACAATCTCTACATAATATTCTTTGAGCTGTTAATTTACTTATTATAATTATAATTAAATGCATTACATTTTTAATTGCGTAACAAAACTTCTTTAGAAAATGTCAGTAGAGATTGATAAATTACTGAAAACTTTTGTATCTCTGGAAAACTGAGAAATTCACGTATCAACATATTATCTCTCGGTATTTATAAATGATACTATGAAACTTGATGTTAGTAAAAAGAAAGAGAGGTCTCTTTCATTTGAATATTCTGTTTCACGTATTCATTCGATACATAACAATTTGTCAAAATGACAAATGCATTATCCATTAACATTGACAGATGATATTCATTTACATTAGGAGAAATGATACATTGCGAGAAATGGTATTTAAAGTAATCAATAGCTTACGCAAGTAAAATTCATTTTTGTTCAACAATTTTGTTAGATATATCGATATATATTTACTAATTTGCTCAATTAAATATATGATAAATGTGCGAAATATGTGTAACAGTACAAATTTTTCAAATTTAATAAAGCGACGTTATTAATGCAAATTACTTATGACCCAAGATTATCATAACAAAGACATTTTGATATAATCTATTATAGCGTACAATTTTAATATAATCTATTACAGCATACAGTTAAATCTTAAATGTTAGTTTAGCGGAACATGAATTATGTATAATAGCAGCGCTCATTAATAATTGATTATAATCTACACTAGGAATTAGATCAGGGATGATCCTGCGGAAAATCAGGATATAACAAGCTAATCTTCTTTGCGTATTAACATTTCTTGTTGTGTACGTTATGAGAATTATAATAATAAGAGAATTAAATATACTAGTATATAAAGAACAGGAGATTAGGATTACGTTTTAGATGTTAACATATAGCGAACTATGTATTGTGACGCCATCGATTTCAGGCTCATTGTTTTCAGCTACGTTGAATTCACCGCATCTTAATTTTCAACTCGTCTCTGATGATAATATAATACAAACGAACTGATATAATGAAATTATGTATACAAAAAGGAGGAAAATAGGTAAAGCGATCTAATTAGTATTTTGCGTATAAGTAGTTAAATTATTTTCCAACTCTCCAGAGACAGTTACCCTCTTAACAGAATAAAATAAAATATAAAATTTTATGGGTTGTTACCTTGTGCGATTAGATTAAGATTAAGTGAAAGAATATATAATGGGACATTTTAATTCAATTATAAAGCGATTGACCTATTTGTGCCAAGAGGCATAAGATAGCGCTTTCAAAAATGTTTCTTCCCTCGAAAGCTTTTACGGAAACTATAAAAACATTTCGTAAATATATTTTTTATAGAAGACAAAAGAGAAAAATACAATAGAAATTTGGCAATGCAAAATGTTGTTCAATCAACATCTCAATAGTCATATTCCAATTGGAGCCAAAATCGATAGGAAGTCGCTCTAAAATGTGGAAGGTCATTCAAATTGTTTGTGGGAGGACAGTCATGCAAATTGACGTGTTTGTCAGTTCGCATACAGTCATAGGAAGTAAATTGTTTATTATTAAAAATAACTGCACATCACCAAATAATTTTGAACAATTTCTATTTAACTCAGCTGTATTAATTAATTTTTGCAGCAAAATAATTAATAATTATTTATATTTTATATAACTATTTTCTCGTATAAAAGATTTTTACCGTATTATATTATTTTATACTTTGTTATAATCTGATTATCATAAAAAAAAGAAATAAAAAATAAATAGTTTTAGTGATGACATGTCAGAATAATTATGTTATAATTGTATCCAGTGCTGAAAGAACTGCAATATCATTGCTGAATCATATCATTGTCCTCAGTTAATATTTTATAGCATAGAAAGTCGGTCATCTATTATACCAGATTCGAGAAATCAAAGTAAGAGCTTTGCAAGAGGTCCTTAAGTGACTTAATATGTGATTCCTTTTTATTTTTGCATTTCAAGTACTTTACAGCGCGATAGCGGCTGCCGACGAGATTCTGCCTCTCTAGCTCTAGTACAACCAATATTTCTATTTTGTCGAGCACTTTCGCATGCTGGAAATATTCATAAAGGTTTGTCGCATGAAAGAGAAAGGAAATAATAATAGAGAACAAATTACTGACGGAGCAGTATGTAAAAGCGTATGTATCCGCGCGATGAAACAATACAAAGCCTTGAATTAATGTCTAATTTATTTTATTTCTCATAAACGCTTGTCTAATATTTTTGCCGCGGGAAATATTGTGAATCGCAATATTCATTGTTTCATAAAGGTATAAAATGGTTCTTTATGCACTTGTTCAATTTTGACAAGGCAATATAAATTACGATGCACATATGTCTGTTACAACTATATACACGCAAGCTTCACAATTCTCCGTAAAAACGGTAAAACTTCTGTATATATATATATATATATATATATATATATATATATATGTCTCGAACGAAAATATTTCTTCGCGTTTAGAAACTTTACAAATTTACGCTTTAAGCAACTTCTGGCAAAATCATATTAATGTTGAAGCCGCGGACATTTTGTTGCGAGCACGGTTGCACTTTCGTCACGATGCGTATCGACGCAATTCCACAAGTAGGAGGAAAACTTGATTTCCATCAATTTAACTAAGTAACGAAGTTTCTGTCGCGTCCATTCAATTCATCGAGTGAAATGGATCTTCGTGTCGAACCGGTTGCCCGTCACCATAAAGCTTGTTTCTACCGACGTGTCATTCGCGGTAACAATGATTAGTCGCGAGCGTTCTCTGAAATTCACAATACGAATGCAATACGTTTTTTATACGAAATTTTTATACAATTTCGTTTTTGCGTATTCATACGGTGGGATATTGCACGAGTTAAAGCAGAGTATACCAACTGAGAAGAGCAATCCACTATATTGTCCTACTGTAATCTACAAAATGTTAAACCGTGTAATAGATACGGACGTCTGTTGAATGGCATAGTTTAATTACTTTTGGCGGGGCACACTGAATGTTCGTGCTACTGCAGATTGCTCGAGTAACCTAGTTGTATTTTCCGTTAGCTAAGCTTATTTGTGTATTATTATAGAGAAATAATCTTAATGTTACATTTTAACATTCTTGTCGGTCATAATCCCAATTATTTTAAAAAAATGTATCGTATCTCTAGTAGTACAAGTATGATATTTTTCTTCCTTTTCTGTTCTAAAAATAAGCGCAGGATACCTTATATTTGTTATATCATTAAACATTTTTCTTTGCGAAAGATAGTCTCTTGTTGTGAGGAACCCCAGCTTCTCGTAAAGCACTCTAGTTTGTTACTACAAAGCGCAAAGGGACGCTATACTCGAGAAAATAGAATGACGAGAAAAAGGATTAATCTCATGCACGTCCCTGACGTAAAACGTATTTAATGTTTCTTTAATGAAGACAGCTTGGTAAAAACGTATGCCACGTGGTTAAACTAGATACACTGAAAATCTTTTCATTTTGCGGAAATGATCGTGTATGTCTTATGAAGCTCGTGTTTTTATAACTCGACTGATGCGCGATATTTTTAGCAACCATTTTCATCAAGAAAGGAATTCTTGAATACATGTGTTGCACATTTGAGAGTCGAAGGAAATACTGCAGACAATGCAGAGAATACACACATTTGTAAAATAATGAACAAAATTTTATGCTCTACAACATGCCAAAAAATTGCTGAAGAGGAACAATTGCATCAAAAGGATATATCTCTAGATGAAGGTTGGTAAACAAAAATTATGATTGTTTGTTATAATGCTTTACGAGGTTATTATAACGCGTTATTATAATACTACGAGATGTCGAACATTATATTTTGCTTATCCATTCCATCTGACTTCTGGCCAACTTTGGGAAATATTACAAGATTACAGTATTTCTCTGTTGCTTCTTGGCGCGTGTTTTCCTCACGTCAAGCGAAATATCATATGCGATCATCCAGAAATGAAACCGTAATATCTGACTTTTATGTATGTGTACGTATCAAGTTAAACAAATACAACTTACATAGCGAACTTCTGAGTTTAATGAAACACTATCTAATACAAGAATAATCACAATAAAATAAATATAAAAGATCAGTCATAAAGGATCTGTATTGTACTACTAAATAATCTTTGAATGGAGCGTTTTATTTACGAAAAGAGAAATCTTTTTCTTTGGAGAATTTTGCCAAATTTTATATGTTAACGTTGTTAAATACGTATGTAGATATATTAATGTACTAACATTAAATGTTCTACGAACTGTTTCCATTCCATGAAGCGCGCGCGAGCAAATAGAACTACTGCAAATTCTATAAAAATAATGCGATAGATTTACTGTTTGCCTATTGGGATTTTCAGTATGAGGCAGACATTGCAACGATTTGATAAAAGTTGAATTTCTCCCTAGCGTAGCGCTTCAATATTTATGTTCCGATAAAGATAAACACATGTGAGCCTGGCATATAAATTACTTCAAAAATTCATCCGGTGTACAATAATGTTTACGTTCGTGCTTTTTAGTGGAGAAAATACAAAATTTTAAATTAAGTCTTAATTTAACAGATATGTTTGATTATGAGAGAGAGAGGTTTTATTAAATTTTCTACAAGAACATCTTTCTGTATAATTTTCAAGGTACCACCGGAAATTTTATTTGATTTTACATTTCCACTTACGTTCATTTAACATTATTCAAGAGAGAAAGAGATATACGGAAGAGTATCTACGACCATTTATCGATCTGGCATATTTCTCGCCGTAATGGCCCCGAAAGCATCCAGAGCTAGTCCCTGGAAGGACTGCGCTTCTCAGAAGCATTCGTTCGCGTACGAGGAGCGTCGTGCAATGAGGATCATCTATCACACGAGTGGCCTGTCGTAAAAACGTATGGAGGGTAACACGCGTGTTATGCAAATCTATCAAATCGATCGCGGCATTTCCATAACATTGCGATAGCGTGGTAGACGATAGCGTGGTGTACGGCGGAACTGCATTTACGACCCTTACGATTACCCGACGATGTTGGAAGTGCCGTTAGAAACGGGATGTATCGATCGCTCGTGAAGAGCGAATTTTGTATTGCAACGAACATGATTAAGTTCTGGTAAGCTGCAATTCATTTAGGAAATGTTGTCGTCATTAGTTATGTTTTACAAACTTATATTATATCAAATATATTACAAAAGTATATTATATCAAATGTAGAGAAAAATAGAGGAATTACAAACATCGGGTAAATACAAATGATTATTTCAGAGTATTAGAGTAGTGATCATTTCTCATTTCTCGTATCCAATAATCTGATATGTTCACTGCTACACTATAACATATGAGTAGAAGGCTATTTAAGATAAATATTACACGTTTTTCTTGATATTTTTTATGTAAGCGAGAAAGTGAAGTAATTGCTAGTACTTGAGAAAAAAGTTAAAGCCGCATTATTAATAATAAGTTATACTGTCAAATTTAACTTAATGAGTCGCCATTGCGACTCCCACTCAATCATATCGTTATCTTATACTAATTAAATTTGACACTATATCGTATTAATTTGATACTACATCGTGTCACTTTGACAGTGGTGACTCACATTAGATTAAATTTTACACTATAGATTTAACAAGGCGACAATCATTTTGAATTATAGAATCTTTATTTAAAGATTTGATTTTAAAACGCAATAATTAATATTCATATATTATTAAAACAATATGATAAATACAAATTATAATTTTAAATATGAAACAAAACCCTTCTGTCATTGCCGCTGCGTATAGCGAATAATTCCGAATGTCTTGCTTTTGTTTAAAATTATAATTAATATTGATAATTATATAAATGTTAATCATTATAGTTTAAATACAGTATTAATATTATAGTTTAAAAACTAAATAACTGAAGTATTTCTTTAAAATTTCTGCAACTGATAAATGATAGATTTTATTCAACTTTTCCCTTAGGTGCTCACAATTTCCTTACTCTTCTCTATATTAGTATCTAGTCATACTTCCGAATATTAGATATTAATTTCTTATAAGTGGACCGTATTATATTTCGTAATTCATAATAATACCCCTGCTTTGCAGTGATTACAGTAATATATTATTGCGCCACGTTACCCCTAATAATCTTCTGGAGATCGAAGCTTAAGCCACTGATTGAAAAATTGTACATTAATCTCTATTAAGTAATAGCCGATAATTCCGACTAATGCACCTCAAGCTTGCACGTGTAATTAAAATTTTCCAGCGCTTTATCTCAGTCCTCTTCCACGTGCATGCTAAATTTCAACTTCACTATATGCGACAGGTAATGGTACACGTATGAACTTTCCTCTGTGTTTAAGTTCCAAAGTGCTATGATACAACGTCAGTTATCGTAGCAATTACATTCGTGCTACTGCGAATTTATACGCAATATTTGCGTCAGATGAGCAACGGCTATTTGCAGGAAAGGGAAGGAAATTCAGTGAAATATTAATATCACGCATCGGTTACGAGCGATATGATTCGACGTAGAAATGTAGTGTTAAAAATATCCGCGCGCATCCGGCATCCGGGAGGAATTTAATAAAACGCAGGACATCAAATCCGAATATATCTATTTCGCTCATCATTTCCCGGAATGACGCGACGTTTATTAAATCGTAATTAATGTCTGCATCGATGATATTACGTTATTATTTTAGTAAATTTCGCGTGAGGTAAAACGCCGTTCAATCCCTGGTATCAACTCCGGATCTCTCGATTAACGCAAGCCGCATGATACCTACATCATAGTGCTTCTAACGCCGAACTGACGATCGAGGTACACCATTATTGGGTCAAGCACGATAAGTGAGTTACGTGCTACTGAAGTTTCTCGCGGACTGCAAACGGGCATTTCTCACGACACAGCTGGCATTTAAAAAGCCACCGTTAGAAATGGCTCGTTTAATACCGCTGCTCACGGGATTAGGCAGGATAATCTATTTAATGCTCGTTTACGAGGAGCTCTTTTAGATGCACAAAGGAATTTCTCAACATTTCAGTGCAAAAATTTCAATGCTCCAAGTGGGGAAATAGTGATTGTACTGTACTTCTCCGGCGAAGTACCTCTTTTTCGTTGATTTCTTCATTGAACGGCACCGCATTTTTGCTTATCTTACAACGCTCTTCTATAATGTTGGAAAAAAGAAAAAAGAATAATTGGCTGCGCGGATAGTTGAAAAGCAACTGCAGAGACAATATCTTGATATCTCGCTCGTTAGATTAATTGCATTTGGAATTTGCAATCCGCTTTTTTCACCATCGCGCTGCGTTGCGCGCAGATATTGTGCTCGTAAAATCCGATTTTACAGCACCTTTTCTCTCTACACACACACACACACACACACACACAAACACACACACACACACACACACACACACACACACAACCAC
>Ga0157364_1002187_pt1 | contig 17859 bp, 9 predicted proteins | sample AttsexASBM2_FD_111476 | JGI IMG/M metagenome (GOLD analysis project Ga0157364, IMG submission 111476) | Fungus gardens microbial communities from leaf cutter ant in Ribeirão Preto, State of São Paulo, Brazil - Atta sexdens ASBM2 | ecosystem: Host-associated > Fungi > Mycelium > Unclassified ...
CCATCGTACGAGCACAATGTGCGTATGCAGTGCGTAGCTCTCGTCCGCAAATCGAAATGTAATAACGAATTCGATTGAGCATTCAGTGCGCACTGGTGCACATTAAAGCCACTATACAAAAATTGATGTAAATATGTGTGCTTAATGTAAATGTAAAAATGGATTGAACCGAAATTCTCAATATGTTTTTGTGCTGTTAACTAAAATTTGTATTTTATAATTCGAAATATTTTACTTTTATACAAATTAAATTAAAATGAAATGAAATTAAATTAAAAATTAAGTAAATCAAATAAGCAACGACTTTAATATGCACCAGTGTTCATTAATGCGTCTATCCGAATTCACTATTACATTATATGTTGATGATATAATTTAAAGAAAGATTTACATGCAGAGAATTAACCTTTTCAGACTCTGTGCACATTGTTTGTAAATCAAATTTGAAAATATTATTCGTTTAAATTATTTAATTCTATCGATCTGAGATTTGATGTGCATAATAATGTATATATCGAAAAAATAGTCAAAATTAAAAAAAAAAATTAATTGTTTAGAATGAATTACTTGTTAAAGGAAATACCTTGAATTGAATTTAAAAAAAATTTTTTTAACATCATTTTAATAAAATCAGGTTTGAAGGGTTAAATGTGAAAAATTTCTTTTTTCCGTTTCTTTGATGACTTTTAAGTGCAGTCTAATTTGCATGTAATTGCCGATCTGATATTAATGATGTTTGCGTTTACGTAAACGGTGTTATTTTCGTCTTATTAAAATGTCCTAATTGTTTAGCACTTGAAAGAGTTCTTGTTATTTTCTATCGCACTGCATTAAAATAAGGCAGATTATCGCGATTTTAGATTTTTAATGCATTCCGTTAATAAGGACTCTTTTTATCGCAAAATCGAGGAACTCTGTAAAAGTAAAATTGCGTGCTCTATCGTGGCGAACATTTCAGGGTCGGTTTTAGTGATGTGGGTGACATGGATTCGTGCCACGAAATATAAATACGTCCAGAAAGTCTTTTAGTACTTTTTAATATAAATAAAACCACCATTTATTCTAAGGGTTGATCGTATAAATTGAATTCTCAAGTGCGATAAATTGAATCCTACGCAATAGTTGGATTGCTGTATGCAAAGGAAATCTTTTGCTTATTAATCAACGCACGTATGAAATAACAGACTTTACATAATACAGGAACAGTTTTGCTGAAGTATCTAAAAATTTAGCTATGAATACAGATTTGAAATAATGATTTGACTAATGTTGTTGGATTGAAATAATTAGAACGTTTAAGTTGATGGCAAAAAGTTTTAACATTCTAGCAATCAATTTGAATATTGAAAATTGAATCACTCTTTTTCAAGACTGACTCAATTTTCATTCTTCAAAATAAGATTCTACTCTAAAGAATTGTAGAAGAGTATGAAATAAGTCTAATCATTTATATGTATTAAATGTACATATTGAACAGTTATCATTTTTATAGTTGCTATCATTGTCTTTCTCTCTGACAATAAGTATATAATGAAAAATAAGAAAAGCAAATAGTATTTACGTTCTTTGAATCTTTCATTTAAATTCAAATAACGTGTAGCTAAATCTTATTTAATCTGAAATCGTTCTCCCAGGTTTATGTAAGGTACGAGTATAATTTAGAGTATGTAATGTGTCTTTTCTAATAAGATTTTCAAGATTAGGTTTATATCATCAGCAAGATATATGGCTTAGGCGTAACGTTTCCATCGTTACCTGTCTTAAATAAAGTACATCGCAGAAACGCGCGTCCACGTGCTGAACGCAAGGCCCCTGAGAATGCATTTAGCTCGTATCCCTTTTTGGATGCAGAACTGCGGAACTAGCTTCGCTATGTTTCACGTTTCTATCAGCGAGTTTATACGTGGCACCCACGCAAATCCAAATAACGACATTGTAATACGAGCGACGCGACGTGATGCCGTCTAAGTAGCATGTTGGATCTCGTATTAAATTGTATACTGTGGGTCATCGTACCGGATTGGGAGAGATGTGAACCGCTTTGCTCACGTTCTCGTTATCATTATGGAAGCGTAAATCGTCGTTTTCCTACGAACTTTCGTTCTCAAATCTGGATCGATTATTTTTTGTGTCGATTATTTTTTTGCGCATTCGGTGCGCGTTTCAATACGTTCGGTGTGTCCAAAGGCGCCGCCAATTTCAATTTCCACGACGCAATCACGGCATCACGGAAAATAGGAGAAATCCGGCGAAAGTAATACGGAGTCTGTCGCGACGTGCGTTGTAATAATGCAATATGTAATAATAAGGAGACGATAATGACGCTTCACGCGTTTTGTGGGTGCACTTTGCGGTGACTGTGCGATATAATGTATGTACGCAATCCATTTTCGCTCCTTTAGCTACGCTTCTAAATCACACAGCTCTAACTTTATGACGAAGAAACGAGTTAATTTGTCCTGTGCAAGAATCTTGTAAATTTAGCATGATTGCGCGCTGAATTATCAATAAGAAATGTAATCTGTACAATGTAGTAATAGTAATATTTTTATGAAGCAAATTTAAAAACGGATGGAAGATAAGTTCTTGAAATTGAACTATTAAATTCATAATATCAAATTACACACAATTTGAGTTATTTTTAATAATTCGTATAGATCGCCATTGCTCTTACTCAATATATCGTTAATTTATCTAAAACAACTGAGTAATTTAATCCAAGAAAATATATAAAATTGGACTGAAAATTTAATTTATTATTTAATGCTTGATATATGTTTGAAACTTTGAAACTAGCAATTCAATCACAGAAACGTATTGATTTTGATATGAAGTTAAAAATAACAAATGTTATTTAATCCAAAGGATTATTATCACTTCTTTGATGTTTCATAGTATAGAGATCTTTTAAAGTGGAATATAATAAATAAATAAATTAAAAAATATTTATTTCAAAAATCAACATATATTTCGATCTTAACTGAAAAAAATATAAAAGAAATGTAAAAGACTCTCGTAGATCGCATCATGAAAAAGCAGTCGATTAACGTGTCAAACATTGCGCAAGTCAAAGTCGAAGACATGAAACTACGCGAATAACGCGATCGCGATGTTCCCACCGTCGATCACCCGCTCGAATCTGTATCTCGTGATTGTTTCATTGTCGCATTGAACGCGGGTGGTCTCGCCTTTCGCGAGAGCGAGCGGTGCGGCTGAGGGCACCATAATGCATCGTCGCCTTCGCTCGTCGCGGGTGTCGTCGCAGTTTGTCGTACATACGGTTGAGATGGCAAGAAACGATGGCGCAATTATTCCTTACCGCTGCCTCTAACTCTCTCTCTCTCTCTCTATCTCTCTCTCTCTCCCTCTCCCTCTCTTCCTCTCTCCCTCCTTTTCTCTTTCTCTCTCTTCTTTGCCATGCTTTTTTCTTAGCTCGTGTATGTCACGAGCCGAGCAGTAATTGTTTTAACGTTTTAATAACCGCGCTCGCGTGTGCGCGTCGGGTCGCCAAAATACGCCCGTCGCCTTCACGTAAATATGGTGAAATGAAACACTGCCGGATTGTGTCACCCGCCATTGCGCCAGATACTATCGTAACTCGTATGTACTTGTACAAACAAAGTAACATTCTACAATTTGAATTAATTTCATCGTGTTATTTCAACCAGTTCCGTAACTACGTTCTATTCTTTTTTGTCACAACAGTTATTTAATCTACGTTACAATTCAACACTTTTAAAATTCGTATAAAATTAATTTTTAATATACTTACTGGTTATATTTTCGCTTGATTATTATATTTTTTATGATTTAGCACTTTCAAATCCAAAAGTTTATTTTTTTATACACTTATACAAATTATAGTTTTTGATTGTTATTGTAATTTAGCACTTTTGAAAACTTGTACAAAATTCTATGTTGAATTTATGTAGGGTAACTCCGGCAAATACGCCGCACTGGGATTTACGCCGCAGAAGTCAGAAAAAATAGAAGGAGTTGGAGTAATTTTCCCGCAACTACTCTTTCTATTACATGCTTTTATGTTATATTAGTATAGTGTTACGATTTCAGTTTTTTACTGTTAATGTTAATGAAATTATTGTGAGTTGAATCGATGTGTCATTCTGTTAAGTAGCACCATCATAAATTATAATCTACATAAAATGATTACTATAGAACGTGCAAAAGACTTAATGATTATTTCGTGATACATGAGTGTAGAGGAATAGTAAAGCATGTTGTATAACAAAATACAAGTATTTTGTTCTTGTATTTTTTGCTTAGTTTGTTGTTTTGTGTATCCCACCTGTTTGGGATATAGTGCATTTTTAGCGGGCGAGATTTATGCCCAAAGCATACAAAGTGCGCAGATTGAATTCAGTACTAAATACAATAAATGCATTATGTGAAATATGTATCTCATGTCATAACACTTGTAATACATATAGAAGATTGTAATTATTATTATTACTTCATATACATATTTATTATTCTTATTCTTTAATAAAACTTTATAAACGCATTTTATAAATTATTGTATCATTTTACGTCTTATTTATATGCATTATTTATAAATTTTTCATGAGCCGTACATACTCCTCCTTCCCCTATGAGTAGCCATATATCTCCCTATGGAATATAATGGCAAAAATGCAAGGGTTTAAAAAAGTTCATTTTTAATATGAAATATAAATATTTCTAATATTTCAGATCAGATTTCTAATATTTTTTTCATAAGACAGTACAAAGTTTTTACTGATATAATTCGTTTACTTTAAACATAGTAAATAATATTTAATAAATTAAATTTTTGATAAGTGTGGCGAATTATCCTAATTCAGTATAATGCTTATTGAAATTTAATCTTGATTCATCAGCTCTCTAAATCAAGTCAATGAGAATTCGTGTTATGAAATGTAATTTTAATTATTCTGACACGCTGTGTGGTAAATTTAAGAGAAGAAGATAAAGGATTCTTTCTCTTACAATTAGAATCTCTGTTTTGTTCCGGATGACTCGCATAATCGATCCATTAGTGTTGTCCTGGCATTTCATGCCGCGAGCCTTTAATCGTGTCACAAAACACTATTCTAAATTATATATTACAATGATTTGCCTTGCTATATGTGAGAGAAGAGATATCGTTCCAAGTATTCTAAAATATTATTCTTTATTTCCATTAGTCTTTCAATAAAAATTATGTACTTTATTACAACGATTTTTTTTATAGGTATATTCTTTTTTACTTTTATTTTTGTGAATATAACTAACTTATAATTATTTTAATTACTGTTATTTATATTATGACATTTTCCATTAATTATTGTGGTATTTTAATTCCATATAAAAAATAACTAGCCGCTTCCTTTATATTAAATGGTGTTCTGGAGAAACAAGAAATATTTTATTACGCATTTATTGTGAGAAATGATTGTTAATTTGACAATTAATTTATATCTTGCAATACATTTACCGTTAATAAGTATCGTGTCGTCGCATCTGGTGTCTAGCTTTCATTCAAGAAAGTCGAAATTAAAGACAAGACACGAGAGTATTAACGAGTTTTGATCATCATGATATTCGATGGTGGATGTAATTGCAATGTGAGTCGATTTGTGGTTCGTCGATTGACGAGCGAAAGCGTGCGTAAATTTGCGGTTACTATGTGTATATATATATATATATATATATATATATATATCATACTTCATTCATACAGAACACGTTGAAATGAAACCAACATTCGCTCTCTTGTACATCATATCATACTTATTTAAAGTTACACATATGGTAATCATCGTCGGCGGCATGATTACGTGATCTGTGATTATTATTCACCACGTAATGCGTTCAAAAGAAAATCAAACATACATGTCTGGATCCTTTCGATTTTAACTCTTAATACACATAATGATTTTCCGGCTCTTTACTACACACGAAGGGGCTTCGTGTCTTGGATTAATTTTTCTCTTTGATAAATATGCAAAAATTATTAAACTATTACAAATTATTATTAATTTTTTATATACTTTATATATTATACTTTAATATCTTTGAAAAGTATTTGTAAGGTATTTAAAAAATTGTACATAAATGTTATAACTGATTACTTGATGTTTCTAATTTTTGGGAGAAAAGAAATGTGCAGAACAATCAAATCGTGTATTAAAGGTTAAGATCCTTTACTTAATCCTCAAAATAATGAAATAAATATGAAAATCTTTAATTTTTATATATTTTCAAGATGATCTTTTTCGTTGCTTATTATTCTGACAATAGATCTATTATTTTTGATGAGATAAATAAATTGCAACATGGTCTTTTCGTGACGTGTACACGTAGTGTTTAGAACTATCCACGACCTACGTTGTGACTGTTCCGCCTTCATCCTTTCCGAGCCCTTAAATTTCTATCTCGCTAATTTTCTGCAAAGAGCAATTTTGTTTCCAGGCGGCCATTACGATTGCTATAATAGCGCTCATCAGACTCCGCCGCCTATCACCTTTACCTTCATTTTGTCTAATTACAGGTCGCGTTTATTGTTCCAGGAGGAGAGCGAGCTCTCGAGCAAGCGGTGGGCCAGTGCGCCCCGCCGCCCGGACAGCCCCTGCGTCCTGGGGGCACCGACGTCTAGGGAGGTAAGTCAAAGTCCCTTTTATCCTGAATTCAGTTTTAATGTTCCTGAAATTAACGTCGAAACTAGACACATTTGTTTTTTAGAGAACATATCAGCAGATGCCAATTTATTCTATTTAATGTTGTAATATTCGTAACATTTATGCATTTATATCTGCTGCGTTCTGTTAATTCTTTAATTTTTTTCCTAATGTTATTATTTTTCAAAAATCATTTGTTTTGTGTTCACATATTATACTTTGATACAGATACATGTATCAATATAATATTTATTAAAAGATTATCAATTAATATAGCGTCATAAAAATTACATAAAAATTATATAATTATTCTAAGAGAATGATATTATTAAGTATTTAAAAATTTAGTTAATGTAAATTTAAAAACAATTTTGTTGGGCTATCAAAATAATTATAATATTCCGAGAAAAATTTCTGGTCCGAGAAAAATGAACGAACCAGAAGATTTCTGTTTATATATCAATTAGTTCTACATATTACATAATATATTGTTTTATATATATATGTTAAGCAACGCTATTTTATATATATATTTCTTAAGATTTTATATTTATAATATATAATATAATATATATAGTGTATGATATAATCAGGGTTGAGAAAGTTAATGTTTTTTTTAAATTAAATCAAATTAAAGTTAATGTAAATATAAAATTTATAAAATTAAGTTGGAAGTTGAAGGAATAAAGAATTAACTTAATAAAAGTTAAATTAAGATTAAATTAATTAAAGTTATAAATTAATTTAAGTTTAAAAAAAAAATTAATTTTGAAAAAAATTATTTTTGAAATCAGAATGTCCTAATTTTTCTTAAAATTATTATAGAGATTATTTTAAATAATCTCTATAATCCTTACAAATATAGATTGTTAGGTAAATTTAATTTTATATCCATGTAAGTTACTTATATATATAAGAGTTACACCATAAGGTGTTTTTGTCAAAATCTTGCGAGAGAGAAAGATATATGTTTGCATTATTCCTTTTTTTAACCTTTATCTAATTTCTTTAATTTCTAAAATTACTGTTCATTTACGATTACATCGAATAGATATTTGTTACAAAAAATATACGTAAAAATTTAGAAAATGGGTGGATGTGCAACTCTATTCTACAATTCTTCATCTAAGGCTCATTTCATTTTTATGTTGCTGAAATTTAATGTTTGTGATACCTAAAATTAGTGTGATTTAAATATAAGCGGGAATTGACAAAATCTAGCGAGTCAATAAAAACTGGTTATGGTGTGACTCTTATTATAGAGTCTCTCATCATAAAATCATTGAACTTTTTCTAAATTCTTTAATATTTAAGACTTTATAGAAAAAAAATATTAGCATTAAGAAAGGTAGAAAAATTTTTTATTTAAAAAAAATTAATAAATTAAAGTTTAACTAAATTAAGTTAAAAATTAATGCATTTAAAATTAACTAAGTTAAGTTAAAAGTTATTAACTTTTTAACTTTTTTTTTTAACTTTTTTAACGTTTTAACTAGTTACTACCCAACCCTGGATTTAATTATTTCGATGAATTAATTTTCAGATTTATATTTATAGCTAAAATTTTAAATATTTTAACGTTAATTTTTTTTTAATTGTTCATTTTTTTAGCATTTTTTTATAGGCAATCATCTACATCGATCAAGACTTTATATTCGAAATAACTTGCTGACGATTAATTAAGAATTTCTTCTCGATACGTCACGCCGTATGGCAGATATGTCCGATAACAGAGACATTCGCATACAGTTACCCGCAAGGTACGTCATCCTCGCGCGATCAGGTGTCGTTGCTCTTAACGGACATTAAAATTTCCGCACGATTATTCATGCCGATAAAATCTCACCTCGGTCGGACGGTGCACGTATAATAACGACTATTTCGTCGCTTCAAGCGCTTCGTTTGTGAAACACCTCGCGGAAATCGTCGCATCGTGGACGCCGATCGTACGACTTATTCGCGAATACATGGCGCCACCCACAAGTTCTCTATGATGGGTGTGACTTCGTGTTGGCATTCGCGATGCATATTAAGCTGCACGAGAGGATAGAAACGTATGTCGCCGCTGCCTCTTGCGAGTACACTTGTAGATACTTGTTCTCTTTTACGCTTTAACGACACAATCGGCGACTCGCAAATGTGCGAATCTCGGCGGTAAAAGAGAATTCTGATTTAAATCGGCTACCGTTTTGCTTGAAATATCTGTAATTTATTGAGAGAAACAAAAGAATATGTGATTTATGTTTATTATATATGAAAAATTCTAGAAATAGACAGATTTTCTCAGCACTTTTAAAAAAATGTTCCAATTTATATAAAAAAATCTAAGAAATCTTTTAAAAAGTTGTAAAACTATTCAGGAGCTCTGAAAATTCGGAAATACAAAAATTCCGAAAAGTTAGAGAAAAATTTTTATCAGGGATCTTAAATATAATGCAAAATTACTGAAATATTTATGATCGCTCAATAATGTTAAAAATAAATTTTCGATCATATTTCCTTATTTACTCCGTGTAGTATATATTTGTAAATTTATATATAAGTTTAATTATATGGATATTAGTAGTTACCGTGATCTAGTTTTGACTCTATTCTCAACTACACCGCAAGCGTTCGTATAATTCGTTGTTAGGGCAACGTAAGTACGTACGCGCCGTCGTTTCTATGAAGCAATACACCAGTCGTGGTAATAAAACGCTCTCTCGCTCGTGTCCGTGACATGAAATATCGTGGATCCTTTCACGAAACGAAAATAGAGAATCGTCGGCACGCTCTGGGGAACGTATTCAAGATCTTCCAATTGCGTTCCGCGCGATCCGACTGTTACGGTGAGACACGTTACTGAGAGACACGGTAATGCAACGTTGAAGGACATGGTCGACGAATGTCATTCGTCGCATCAAGTTATAAACTATGTCATTTCAAGTCAATAACTATAGAGCAGTCAGAGTTGTGCGAATGGTTATAGTAATTTTGTACAATTAATTTAAGTAACATAAAATGGTGACAGTTAATTTACATAAGTTACATAATTCACACCAAAAAAATACATACATTGCAAATAACTACTTGTTTCAAATATTTCAAAACTTTATATAACCACGAGTTTATCATAAATTTCATCAAGCATATTATTTTGAATCCTAGTAAATTTAATACTTCAATTATATTATAATATGAAATTGGATGAGAATAAATCTAATTAAGTAAAACCGCTGTTTTCGGTCAAACTGAATCTTAATGTTTAAATATTTTGGTTACTTCATATCTGATTCTGCATATTGCGCGCCGAAATCTGCTTGAAACACAATTTAATAATATTGATGCTATAATAAGCATCTGATATTAGCATATAATATTATTTAATCAAGATTTATTAAATTAAAACAACTTCAATTTTTTTATTATATGTATAAGATCGCCTTTTCGATTAATTTTATAATATTCTTTAAAAGAAAATTCTTATTTTTACATAATGATGAGTTTTACTAAACTTTTACTAAAATTTGTAATAAGTAAATGCTGAAAGAAAAATGCCAAAGCATTACAAGGTAAATATTATTTACGACATTTTCTTCGATATTTATTAGTCATGAAAAAATTTGTATTGATGAAATATATCTCATTAATTGTAAAAAACTAAAATAGATGGCTTATTTGCTAGGAATAAAATTTTATTTTCCGTATTTAAATAAAGATTTATTTTAGTGAAATTAATTTCTCGCAAATAAATTATTTTATGACCGAGAAAAAAATAGTGTATTATCAAGGAAATTTTTTTTGTTAAGGATATATCTTTAATAAAAAATAATCTTATAACCTTATATCTTAATCTGACTTGAAAGAAAAAAATAAATTGAGTAATTACTTTTTTTAGCAATAAAATGATATTTTTCTGTGTGTATAATTAATTTAAATGACATAAACCTGGATACAAGAATTTATTTTTGCCATAAGTTAAAAAGAAATATATTTATAAATAATATTATAATAGATGAAATATCTCTTTGTATTTCTAAAAAATGAAGAATTATCAGTTAATGTGACGAGCACATGAAGAAAGGAGAGAAAATTTTAATCCCGCGTCTACAGACTGCACAAATGTGCGAAGCTGATCTCGCGATGCGAGCAACGCGTACCATCTGTTACGACAGTATTTCCGGTGTCGATGCGCTTCGCGGCTGGCACGTGTCAAATCACGCGAGAGCAACGTGTGAAATCACAATTTGACTTGCAAGTTTTTATAAGTCCGGTCGCAGATTGGTCACGGAATCTTGTACTTTAGAAAGCATTTACTCGATACACATTACTCGTTAACGATAATGTCAACACTTCGTACCGCATAATATTGCGCACAATAAAAAAACCGTTGTTTCACGTTTACCTTTATTCGCTCGAGGATGGTGAATTGGCCGGATCCACGCTCGTGTATGTCTCCTAGAGAGAATCGCGCGACCGGCTGCTGTGGCCGATGCATCTCTCTCGCGAGGGGGAGAGAAGGGGGCGGGAGGGGGACAAGACATTAGCGCTGGGTGCATTCGCGCGCGGCACCGGTTGCATCGAGTACGGTTCAATTCCGTTACGCGGACGTAAACCGCCGCAGGCTTCCCACGCCAATTAAACATGACTCATTAACGGGCAGGGGAACAGTCGGTAGCCCGGGATCGATGCTTGGTCGAAGAGACGGCGAATACAGCCGGGGGAGCCCTCCCTATAACTCTCTGTCGCGGCAGTGCAATCGGAACTAATCTCTCGACCGTCCTCCTCTCCATTGGTTGTTGCGATGCGATATTACGGCGCGGGTAAACCGGTAATCGCGTCAGAGCGGCACGCCACAACGAAATATTTATAGTCGAGCTTGCATGCGATCATTTCGCTCGAATCCCTTCGCATCCCCGCGGAACGCGAACGCTATTCTGACATCTAAATTTTAATCCACTTTTCGTTTTTCACTGGAATGTAGTTTGTATTGCAATGGGTAACACAATTGCTGTTGCTGTTGAACTCTCCGGAGCTGACGATGGGTATATTAAATTTATTTAATTTATAAAAAAAGAATCTTTATTACCTTCAGCATTACAAGTTAAGGAGACATTCAATTTTATTCTTATCCTCACATTATTTATGTTGACTATTTTTAAATCTAATCGCTACATTATAAAAAGAGTCTGCATGATTGCATTCGAATTCTGGTTGAAAATGGACAAATCATAATTTTCCGGTTGAAGAATTTCTTTCTTATTTTTTTTATTTACAATAAATCTATACATTTTATACTTCTCCTGATCGACTCAATTATATAAATGTCTCTTTGTTATAAATGTCAAACAATTTAATTTTCTTTATGTTACATCTGCAAATTTGGATTACTCTAATTAAAATACTTATATTTATTTTTTTTTATACAAGTTATTATTTTGATTTTTTGAAATTAATTAATTTTATGACACTAGAACCGTCAAAGGTTCTAATAAATTGTAATTTCTTCTATTATTCGGTGAGAATTATTTAATTTTGATATTATTTGTATATCATTAGAATTTCTATTATATTCACATATTTTCAATACTCTGTATTGTATATTTAATAATAAAAGAAGAAAAAAAATAAAATGATAATGAAGCCAAAAAGGCCTCATCGGTTCTAGTGTTACAAATCTTGGCGTCAGTTCCGGAAAGTTAATAGTAAGTTAAAACGTGACTGAATGTGATTAAACGATCCGTTATATCTATGCTGATTTCATACAAAAGCGGAACTATTTTAGCATCAAGGTTATAGGATTTCTCTTTTTAATTAATATTATTTTATTTTAGCACATTCTCATTTTTTATTTATCTGCCTTTCGGAATTTCAATGTGATTTTTATGGAAATGTCGAGTACTTAGAATTAGATTGAGAAAGAGAGAATGAATCTAATATTTGCTAGTGACTTAGCTATAAAATGAAACAGCATGAAATGATATGAATCGTAAATAAATTATACTACCAAGAGTACGATAACGCGGATATTTTATAAGCGATGCGTACGCCGTGGCTGTTTAACCGTCAATGGTGAATGAAACGTCTATTTAATCGATGAATAAAAGCGTGCGGTTTTTCCGTGAAATCGATAGTCATCGCCGTAGGGCATTCTCGCTTGCTTTGGCTATTCGCTGTCAACTGCAACAAAGTAACGGGACGCGCACTACTAACAATGCCTTTACTGCTATTCTCCTCTGGCATGCGCGCGGGTTAGCATTAAGACCTGCTTCATGCGAACGGACTTTTATCAGATAGCGCAATGCAAAACGGGCACAATAGATCTTAAATTATTTTTGATCGGGCGATATACGTTGATTAATGCGGCCGCCAGTAATCGCGAATTGTTTGTCACAGACTGACACGCGCGGTTGTATCTCCGCTGCGCGAAGTAAAAGTATTTATTCAGACTAAACAGTATTAGACGTGAGTAAATGCAATAAGCGTTTATATTATGCTGCAGAATAGAATATAGAATTATATGTCTATACAGCTTTACAGATCCTCGAGATCTTGCGATTAAATTAAAATTTCGAGCTTCCTGTTATATTTTAATTATTCAAAGATCGAATATATTTATAAGTACATTGAAAAACTATAGAAATATTTTTAATCCTTTAAAGAGGAGCTGACGGTGGATCGATCGGACTTTGATTGTAAGTGAATCTTTTTTTGTCAAACATGTTTAAATTATATAATTAAATTATATAAAAGTTTTCTTTATGTGACATCTGAAATTTGAATTATTCTTATTAAAATGTATTTATTATTCATTTCTTTTTTTTATATAAGTACAAAGTATGTCATTTTGATTTCTTGAAATTAATTAGTGTATTTTAATTAATTAAATGAAGAGAGATTTTACAGAGCTAGCGTCTGTAAAATCAGCGTTAGGTTCAATAACTGTGTTACATATTTTCATGTCAGTTTTGGAGAATATAACTTAATATAAATCTATTATTTAAAAACGTTAAATATTTAAAGCTTCTTATTTAGGGAATTGTTATGCCACAATTATGTAAATTACGATCAAACTGAAAAATCGAAGAATCGCAAAGTATATAATATGCAAGTAACAGGACAGGAATAGTTATCTAAATTTGCGGTTATTTAAAGAGAGAATTACGTTAAGTAGACATGATGTTTATAGCGACTAGACACGGTGTATATCTCAGCGTCACCCTCGCCTTGTTTCTCTCCAACACTTTACCGGAGGAGAAAATTCCGCGACCTGTGAAACGGGCCTAACGGACCCGATATTCTTCCCACAGCCCACAGCAATCTCAGCGGTGCGATGTTCCGCGAGAACTTGGAGAAAAGACGCGAGAAGACTCCGACGATCGGCCAACCGGCCGATCGTGGCGACGAGGGTGGAGAAGGACTCGGGGCGGGAGGAGGGGTAAATTATTGCTCGTGCATTCGGCGATCGCTTCCGATAGTCGTGGATTCCTTCGTGAGCCTCGTGCTCGTCGCCTGCCTTTGGCAGCCGTGGAATCTTCTGTCGTTCCGCCACGGTTCTCCTCGCTTCTTCTCTCTGTTGCCATCGTCGTCGTCGGCGGTGGCGGCGATATAGAAGAAACCGCGGGGGTGCCCGTTAAAGGCAAACCTGAAAGGCGAACCTTAAGCAAAGACCCCGGACTGACGGTGCAGTGAGATCAGACCTGATCCGGAGGAGTCTTCTCGCGGGATAATAGCGCGGATAGCTGTGAGAGTTACGAGTCGTTGGACGGCTAATGTTGGCGTCTATCACTCAGAGCGGCGCTAATGGCATCGGCGAGCCTCCTAATGGTGAGGCCTCGTGGTCCCAGGACAGGTCCGATCTCGAACGCGTCTCTGTTTCTCAGTAACAGAAGTTATCCGGTATCGTGTTTCATGGAGAGCTTTATTTACGGACGATTGACGTCATTTATAATGACGATTCTTAATTGGATAAAAAATCAATACTCACTGTATAAAAGTGTTAATTCTCTTTCCACCATTATATTATGCGCTTTAATTATAAATGAAATTCAATGGAAATTCAATGGAAGGATTCAATGAGAATTTATAAATAAATCTGCGTTTCAAAGAATTATAAAAGACTTTAAAAATTCGGTCAATTATTGCTGCGTACAGTACGTTACAATGTTATCTGCCGCGAACCATCAGGCTTATTCGAGGTTGATTATCCGTAATAATAGTTTTCGTATTTTATGGAAATTCGAAACGCCACCTGCTCCTTGCAATGCGCGCACGTGCGCGCGAGGTAATCGAAGTTACGGACTTTGCATTGCGTTTGACCTACTTGCAACGATGTTGCATCGATGAATCTTGTGGCCCGCTAAAACGAAGAAACTGGGACGCTCGGAAGTAGGATTAGCCGTACTCATCGTTGTCGTCGCCGTCGCCATCGCCGTCGTTCGTCGACGACGGTTCGCGTGCCGGGTCTGGGATTTATGACACCTCGCGCCGGCTGGCAACCGTGCGATTTCTCATTGTTAGAAACCCGGAATCTCTGCACCCACATTATCTGTCCGATTTCTAATTTCTGATTTCACATGGCCAGGCCAGGCGATGTGGGTAACTAGGCAAATAGCGACCCACACGGGAACTCATCATCGCGCTTATCGATTATCTATCGACTGTTCTTCGATTATTGTACACTGCGTGTGTACATTGCATGTATTTATGGATTTGAAGCGATCTATGACTTTGTTTCTCGATGATTCTCGTGGGCGAGAAGAAATGGCTGCGGAAAAGAGCGACGTTTAAAGCTGAACGTGGGCAGGTCCGAAGTCCGACTCTCTCGATGGACATCGTTGAGACGCTTTCAGACGTCGCTAGAGTGTTTCTTTCTCTCGATAAAAGAGAATGTCGTCATCAGACGTTCCTACAAGCATGTCTTCTAGTGTAGCAATGTATTTCCAATTCATTAGAGATATTTCGAGCGGCGTACTGCAAAGAGACGCGGAAAGGCACGGCGTTGCATTTGAATAGTGGTGCAACAGAAACTACTAGGTAGCTTTCATCTAGGCTGCTTCGAATTAGAAAATCCTCGACTACGTGGAGAGAATATGAAACAGGAGAGAGAGAGAGAGAGAGAGAGAGAGAGAGAGAAAGAGAAAGAGAAAGAGAGAGACAAAATTTGTAATGAGAAAAGTGACATTAGATTCGAGGAATGTCGCAAATGTAAAAGTTTATTGAACAATACGATTGTACGAATGAGCCTTTCAGAATTTCATTTAATGAAGTTTGCATTTCTTATCTTCTTTCTGTTCAAGTGACAAATGTTTCAGTGGAAACGAAATATATTTTATTATTCTATTAATTCTGAAGGTGGAAAATTCCGAATGGAGATTTTTATTTATTGTTTGCTGAAATCCTTATATTAGAAAGAAAAGTATAGTGATAGCAATTATAAACCATAAAGGCAACTATACAAATTTTTGTAGAATTAATATGTATAGTTAAATTAACTATTTTATGATTGCAATAATTGTAAAATAAAAATTTTCAATTATGTACATTAATTTTACACATAAAACTTGTATAATTTTCACTTTTATAATTGTTATTATTAAGTCTTTCTTTAAGTAGGAGTTTTTAATAAACAGTAAATTACATCCAGAGATTTGACAGATGATCGAAAAATAAATTTCCAATCACACTTAAAGAAAAATATAGTGATAGCAATTAAAGCTGATATTATAGTTTTACATATATAATATGAAGTTTTACATATATTATATGAACAATAGAATTAATATATCTCTAGTTACACCATAACTATAAAATAATTTGTTTAACGACATACTTTAATTCTACATAACACATTTATATAAATGTCACCTTTATGATTGTTATCACTATGAATACTGAAAGTTTAATTTTTCAATTTCCTTCTGTACTATACGGTAAATGGAGAGACAATCGACACGAGGCAGGAATTCGCAAGAGAATTCGTGTCTCTCCTACGAAGGAGACAACGTTTTGTCGTGAGAGATGGGCTGGGCACGAGCCTGGCGTTTCGTATAGTGGACACTCCCGGATCTCTTTCTCTCCGTCTCTCCTCTATCTGTAGAAAGGTGTCGTCATCGTCGGTTCGCTCCTTCGGCTGCGTGCTCTTCTCCGAATTACGTAACTCCGTGCGGTACACACATGTGTGAGTAAGCACGTGCGTGTGCGCGCCTTTTACAGGCGGAGTACCGCGCCTTCGTCACGAAGAACGAATAAACGGATGGACAGAGCGCGCGGTGCGGCGCGGCGCGTTCTAAATCGACGGACTTGGTCGGTGCATTACGTCGGTGCATAACCGTCGGTGTAACCCGTGCATCTGCCGGCCGACCATTCAGGCCTTTGTCTCCCGCTAACGTGGGCGTTACGGAATATCTATTGTCGGTACGTGCATCCACGCTCGAGGGGGGAAGGCGTGTGCATCCTGCGCGCATATGCACGCTCGTGCGGTGGACCGATCTTGCGGCTTCGCGTCGCCGTCATAACGGGAACGACGGCGCGGTGCGTGCGAAACGTTATGCAAAACTGCATTGCGCAATTTGCCCCGCGCTGCGTGCCTCACAAATCGATCCGTTCGATCTGATTCCCGCCTAGTCTGCCCGAACGGACAGACAGCTCGACAACTCTTTAAACTCGTCGCTTTGTCGCGCTTGACAGTTTCTGATGAACGCGAAATCCTTTCGCGATTTGGGATTGGTAGTGCTAATCTTTCGCTTATGATAAGGAACCGCGTGTCTTCGTGCACAATGAATGTGCGTGCATATGTAATAATTAATTCCTTAATTTCTTTAACTTTTCATCTGCAATTGATCTGGTTCTTTTTTGATACAAGTAAAATTCACTCTTATATTTCACCCTTATTTTTGCTCAAATTTCAATTTTAATTAAATAAAGGTTTTAACATTTAAGTTAGAAAACTATTAAACTATTTGGCAATGTAATATTAAAAAATAATCCTGAATTTGTTTATATCTATAACAGTAAAAAACTTGGGCTGAGTAAAAGAGGCCGAGATTATAGACGGAGAAAATAAAAATATGTTTGCGGCCGGAGGGTTAATATTTTTATTAAGTTAGTGTAATTTCTAAAAATGAGATATTATATTTTTTATTAAGAAAACTATGATTGCTTCTATATCTTCCAATTTGCAAAGACACATGAATGAAATGAATGGAAATAAAGAGCGAAAGAG
>Ga0157364_1002188_pt1 | contig 17859 bp, 9 predicted proteins | sample AttsexASBM2_FD_111476 | JGI IMG/M metagenome (GOLD analysis project Ga0157364, IMG submission 111476) | Fungus gardens microbial communities from leaf cutter ant in Ribeirão Preto, State of São Paulo, Brazil - Atta sexdens ASBM2 | ecosystem: Host-associated > Fungi > Mycelium > Unclassified ...
ATATATATATATATATATATATATATACATATATGAATGTATATAACATTACATAACTGAGATCTTACTAACATAATCAATAAAATAAAGATATATATATATATATGAAACATTATATAATGTCATCTTCCTATAAATAATAAAATATAAAAATGTATTTGTAATCTTTAACGATCTGATAAAATTATTTTTAGATCTAATTAAATTTTTTAATACTATAACAAAACCGTTCTTTTCATATCACTTTTATGTGTGCGTGCGTACGTGCATATATTTATAATATAATTATTTACATTATTTTAATTCGCAGAGAGGCTCAGTAGGCTCTAACTTGATTGTATTCTAGTTTGTAATCTAGTTTCATGTGGATATGTACATACAATGGCAGAAAGTTGAGAATCGTGCGAAACGCGTAGAAATTTAATATGCATTAATTCTAATTTAATTCGAATATGCAATTGGCAAACTGAGATCACTGAATCGCTGACGGCTCACGGATCGCATCTATTTGCATTGGATCGAAAATATATATGGTATGAATATAGCTTATATATTATCGATGTCACTTATGACGATAAAGTGTTATTATTGTTGTGCGCACTTCGATTTTTGTCTAAGCGATGTGCAATTACTGTAGGAAATGCATATTGTCTGCCTGTCTTTTTGAGAAGACTAGAACTCGGGGAAAAACATTTATTTTCTCACGCAATGTGAATGTTTTTAAAATGTATGTTATATAAATAACAAGCAAATAAAAATATTTTTTAAATATTTTTTTAAAATTCATTCAAATCGTTGACGAATTATTATTTCAAATATAAAACAAAGCAAAAGTAAAGAGAAATTATTGATCCTATTTGTCATTTTTTACACTCTTATTTATTTATTAATTTATCTTATTCTAGAAAAAATTTCTCAAAATATACAGGGTGGGCCATTTAAAATTTGGAATTTAATTTAGCTCTAAAAAAAAACGCATGAATATTTTTCAAAGTTTATTGGAAAGGTAGTACATTGCCATTTACCGAAGTCTTTATTCAAAATTCTTCTCAAAGAAGTGCGTGAAATGTTCAAGTTTTGAGAACGATGGCGAATTGATGTTGATGGTTGTTCAAGCACTCTGAGCAACAGCAGCAATGTTTTCGATTGATCTGACTGGATGAGCACGAGTTGCTTTATCCAATAAGGATCCAGTTTGCCGAATTCGCTTCACAAATTGATCCACAAACTGCGTTGAAGGCATTTCTTTTCTACCAAATTTTCCACGTAAATTTCTTACAATTTGGGTTGAAGACTCACCACTTTGGAAATAAATTTTCAATATTTTCCAATTTTGTTCAAGCGTATAGTGATCCATTTCGTACAAAACAAAAAACAAACAAAAAAAACTAAATTTCTGATACGTCATAAATGTTATTACGCCTTTCAAACTCAAAATAACCGGTAGTGAAATTCCAAACGCTAGATGGCCCACTCTATATGCGATAATTGTTATTATATAATATGATAAAACGATTTGAATATAATACATTAATGATTTGAAAGAGAAGTTGAAAGTAAATGAACTGAGGTTCGGTTTTTTAATTATTTGGTTAATTATGAGTTTAGACTTAATTTTATTTGATGATAATGTAAAAATTATGTTTTTTTTAGCTATGATTAATCACTAATGATTTTATAGTGTGTGATAACTTTTTCACTACAAAACTATCATTTAATGACTAATTATAGATAGAAAATACAATTTTACATTATTAGACTAAGCCTAATCACAATTTAAAGTTCAGAAAAATAAAAAAAGGATTTAAAAAAGAAACATTTTTCTGAAGAAGTAGTGGAAAACAGTTTGTGTTAAAACAGGTCTTTCTCTCTTTCGATTTCGCAGATTCGCTCGTTGTACTCATAAAAACACAGTAATTACGATCATATTAATCATAATGATAGAATAATTTCTCGCATTTTACATGGCATTCTTGATATTAGTCGCACGCGACATTGTTTTACATTTGCATTGTAGCGAAATCCCAAATTCAATCGAAACGCCATCATAAAAACAATACGAAGAAAAAAACAACAAATAATTCACGCGACACGTGCGACTCGGAAATTAACACAACAAATGATATCTCTGTATTTCGAAATATTTAATCTATTCTACGCTTTCAATCTAAAAGTATTATAACGAAATTGCATTTAAATTTAAATACGTGAAAAATTTGAGGCTCGATGCAAAATACATTCAAATATAAATATCTTTTAGCAATTTATTTTCGTTTGTGCATATATAAATATCGCAAATAAAACAATATTTTATAATATCTGCCCCTACAATGTTTAAGTAAAATGAATAAACTTCGTGAAATATTTTGATAAAACTATTCATCAAGTTTACAGTCGTCCATCGCAGGAGTCAATTAATTGCATCGATTGACAGTCGAGCTAATTGTTCGTTGGAAATAAACGCGTTCGACTTCTTCTTGTATTTTATGCGATCGCATTTCGATGAGAATGGCACGTGGCTCGCGCTGCTACCTGCCGATTCGAATAATTACGATATAGAGCGAACAATACATTATCTTGCGGCTGGAGCCGCTAAATAGTTATTATTAATAAATATGTAACGATGCGGTCAAAATCTCACTGTAAATGCTTCGAAACATTTGATTAACCAATTAGAAGAAATACTTCATTTGTAGAATCACATATCTGTCATTTCTACGATAATAATTATATACTGAATATTATTACATTCCAAATTAATTATTATCAAACATTCGATCTTTTCATAATACTTGTCGTTGAGTGTTGTTGTTGAGTGATTCGTTCGCGTTTCCTACGACAAAGAACGATAATAAATTATATTTAATTTCATAAGCACGTTGCATGATATTGTACATTCGAAATAATAATTTCTCGAAAGTTATAATGTATAATTCTGATTTTCTATTGATTTTCATTCCAAATAAATGAATGTGAAATATCCGTTTCGATAAATAGCCATGTTAACATGCGTGCGAATCGCAGAAGTTGATTAATCGTGCAGGTTAATTTTTTATTATATTACAAGAATTATCATTTTGAATGTAACGAAATGCAAAACGATTTATGTCGCTATTTATTGAATTTTATCATATGATACGAACATGATAATAGTTCTGTTCTAGATTATCACATTTTCTGCACTCACTCTCTTCAAATGAAGTGAGTACAAAAATGAAATAGGTATACATAATTAAAAAATACATGATGAACAGTGCGACAAATTCAGCTGTAAAGAAACAAATCTATTAAAGCTGGCATACACTTAGCGAATGAAGGAACAGCGAACGGAAAAAAATGTTCGGACATTCATGTTTGTATTCGTAAGTCATTTATTCTTATTCTTGATTGCATGAAATGCTTCGATTTGATTCAATTAAATTCAATGGTATGGATTAGCACATAATAATAATCACACATAGCAATTGATGCGATATTTGCAATAAATAATGAATTTTTGCAATCGATATTCATTCGTCGGGTTCATTCGTTTGTACATCCGGTCTAATTCGCGATCTTTGTGTAGAAAGCCACATATTATTAAACAATACAACATATTATGACCGATAATTATCACGAAATATTTAATATTATTTCTATAAAATAACGTTAAATATTTTTATTAAATATATTGAATTCATAAATGGAAAGGCTGTGCATACAGATGTATTTTCGTAAAATGATTACATTTTATATTAAATATATTTCAAATCTCTTCCGTTTTTCAAAACGATATGAAGTATTTATATTTATTATACTTGTTCAATTTGATATTTATAATATTTTTTGCAGCATACTGAGTCGAATTATTTCAACACATCTATGACGAAATTGCAAGCGCTTATTGCTCTTGAAAGCAGCAGCTGCATCTAATGGCAGCAATTAAATATAATTATGCAAGCGATTTTCGTTGTAATATCGAAGATAAATTGTTTGGTTATTATAAACGAGTATTCTTATCTAGAATACAATCGATGTTTACTGGATGGATTAATTGTAATGGATAGTGTGAGATAATGGTATTTACACTATTTTGAACAAAAGAGAACATAGATCGATAAGAGCGTTCGTAAATTTTAGGTTTATTAAGCATAAAATACGTTTTAATTGCATCAGAGTTTTATCTGAGAAAAGATTATGATAAACAGATGTAATGAAATTATTTTTAAATAATAAAAAATATCAGAATATTAAAGAAAATTTCGAATTAAAATAATGATTAATATACTTGGAATAACAATAGATTCAGATTATTTTAACGCAAATCATATCAATTGGATTTTGCTCTAAATTATTAACATGGAAAGTTTATATTTTTTGTAGATATTCAAATCTTCAATATTTTTTTATTTAGCATTTTTTATTTAATTGAAAATATAAATTCGATGAATATATAATTAAAGAAATTGATTTAAATTTCTATCAATGAATTTCTCGTGTTGAATTTTTTTACAATTTATTTGTGATTCATTTTTATCTTTTCGTATTTTGCTTTTCCGGTTTAGTGTCGCAAAGTTAAGTTCCGTGAAACACGTCATTCTTCTTCAACCTATGATTTCCAGTATTGAAAATGGAAGGGAATTCCGGGACGTTGCGTTTTCCAAGAAACTGCCTACTGCTTCTCTATCATGCTATGCCGCAAATAATTCGCGAATGACATTCAATCCACGCGGCGCTTCGTCGATTCTTCCGAAAAATGCGATGTTTTCTCGTACGATAGAATGATGCGCGGCACATTGCCAAAAACGTGGTAATTTCGGTATACACGCGCGCCTGCTCGGCATTCTTGATTTTTCAGTTGTTAGACGGAAGACCATGAGGTCGTATAACGTTCATTAACCGAACGTGAAATAACGTTTCATGAAATATCTCTTGTGAAAAAAAATAGATCTATCTGTTCCACTTTCGTGTCATTGATTCGCGTCGCATTGAATTAGCAGTGATACAGAATTAGAAATCGAAATTGGTATAATTTTGGCGACCTCGATTTTATACATATTTGGCATGGAAAGTTTACTTTGCAATAAGAGCCTATTTTTTTCGGAGGGACAAGCTTGCGTCAAATGAAGAATAAATGAATAATAATTTAATTTTTTGTGTGTATTCAATAATTATAAATAATAATAAATAAATAATTTTGTGTGTATTCAAATAAATTTTTAATAAATTATTAAATAATTAATTAATAATAAATAATGTGATTTTTGTGTGTCTACATTAATGTTATGGTTCAAAAGTTATTTTCTTATTTTTTAATTGATCTTACAATTGGAAGCTTTTTCCATAGCGCATGAATATTCTGGACGTTTGCGTTTTTATAGTCTATTATAGTCTATTATTATAGTCTATTATAATAGACTATTATTTTATAGTCTATTATAGTAGTCAAAACGTTAAAATAACGTTTAACATTAAATTATTAAACGTTAAATTAATTTAAATGACGGTGAAATCTTTTGCTTTTCTCGTTGAATGAATATTCATATTAATATTATTATATTCATTCTTATTAAAATGATATATGTAAATCTCATTCAATTGTTTTCATCATTTTATCGGAATCAATTATTTACCAATTTCAAGAATTTGAATAAAATTTTCCGTTCTTACAGAAACATAAATATTCATTTCAATGATTCATGATCGATGATTTAATAAAATAGTTAGATATATATACGTATAGATTTGAAAATAATTTTACTTGAACTATCAAAATAATTATGAGAGAAACGCTCAAATTTGTTAGAATAATTAAACTTTTTTGCAATGTCAGCAATATTTAAATATTCCACACATAATTATTTTACTGATCCAACAAAATTATTTTCAGATTTGTATCCAGCTAATTTTTTAGATACTTCACCAAAAATCATTCTTTCCGTATATAAACTCATCAAAATTATACCGCTTTAATTTCTGTTTTGAATTTTCTCGATTTTGAATTCTTTATACTTATTTGTAAGTATAGAGCTCAAATAGGTATCCTAAAAGATTGATTGACCGAAAGACTTGTAATATTTAGAAGAATTAGAGGATGCAGGGATGGTTGGTTGGTAATGGGCTGTTGATCTTTGCTAACATGGCTTTGCGGGTGTTTCAGATCCAAGGTAAATAACGCGCGTTCGACATGAGGCTTAAGCCACTTAAGCTAAAGGCACCTTGCGTTCGTAATACGCTCACGTAATGCAGGTAGTATATCGGAGATGTGGCACGCCGTTAATATACAAGTTGACGTAATGCACGAGCGGAGGTTTTAAACGAATTAAAGTCGTCGATGACGGGGACGAAGCAGGTTCAATCGGACGACGAGTGTATTGCAGGCGTGCATTTTGTTTCCATCGTTTCGCTCTTTTTTTTGATTCCGTAACGATAAATCACAGCAATTTGTTGCGTTCATTGAAGTGACTAATTCTTTCGAAAGAGTTATACGCAAAAGAGAAAGTTGTCGTTAACATTCGGTAGTTTTGTAAAAGCGCATTAAAAAAGTTCCATAATCGAGTGAGAGATTTTTGGATGTTATTTTTAGTTATTTCGAAATATGTGGAAAAGTTTATACTTCGATGTAAAAACATATTTTGTCTAGATATTAAGTTGTCTAGATATTAAGAATTTAAGTTCTGTACAACACAGAGCAAAGTCTCATTCCAGCAATAGTACAGTAACATTGTAAATGTTATAATAATGTTACTGCAAGCTTCTGTTATAGAGAAGTCACTGCACTAAAAGAAAAGTGATATTTGCAAATATAATTACATGATAAAATAATTATATGATTAAGAGTTTCATTTTTATAATTATTACTATTATATTATTAGTAATAATAATTCTATTTATATAAAACTATAAATATAATTATTATTACTGACATTATAGCAATAATAGTATAAAAATAAAGTTCCTAATTATTTTAATTATTATAATTATTTTGCCATACAATATATTATAGTCATAAAGTCACTTTCTTTCTAGTGTTTGATATTTCATGAAATATTGGAAAAGTGAGTGTGGATTTTAATTCGAAATTTAATCAAGTTCCATTTAATATTGTATATTAAAAATAAGAATCTAACTTTTTTGAATCAAGAAGCAATTGCAAATAGTTTTCTCGAAAAAGATCGATGTTAAATTTAATCAGCAAGTATCCTATTAAAAATAAATTAAAAATTAAGGATACTGGGAAATATCTAGTTCTTTAGTTTAAAAGAAGTGTGAAAGAGAAATTTTATAATAACACTTCTCTCCATTCTCCAGATTTCCCAATCATTACTCGTAGATTGCTTTCACTTTTGCGATTGACACGACAATAGCAGCCCACGTCAATCATTGATATAAGTAGTGACTAATCATATGTATATTGTGAATTTAAAATTTCAGAGAGTGAGCTAGGCTTGCGTCGCGGTGGTTCTCTGAAGATCTCACGGACGAGCGACGATCATCACGTCGCACAGGAACGCCTGACGAGCACGAGATCGTCGCCATCGACGTTGTCGTTGTTAACGTCGACCTCCACGTCTATTTCGATCGTGTCGACGGACAAATGCGCCGGCGGCGGAAACAATAGAATATTCCGGTCTGCCAAGCGATACATACCTGAAGCTGCGAGTGACGCACCTGCGCCAGAGTATCTCGCCAGGAACCTGCTGCAACTTGGATGTCCTGCTGTGTCGATGCCCACGTAAGTCACTTTTCCGGCACTTTCCATCCTTTCTCTTTAGCCAGGAAAATCAAAGCCACTATAGATATAATCTTCGTTGAATTCAATTTTCCGCGCGAAAGGCATACAGGAAAAATAGACTTCACGTCATTAGTGAAGTCATATCAATCATCTCATTGTCATGAATAAATATATAGGTGATCTTGACACACGTGGCGAACGCATCGGAATCTGAACTCATCGGAATTAAATCGGCCCCGATCTCTCTGAGATGTGATCTCTCAATGGCGTTGATTATTTACTCGGTCAAGGCGACGTTTTAAAGAGGAATCGAATGGATGTTGGGCGGATCGGCTCGAGGGTTGGTCCTTATTGCGTAACCCAGGTATGACGTAACATGGAAGAAAAAAGATCTCGAGCATATCGGGATATGTTTCCGCCCACGTCTAGCCAGGAATGAAGCTAGAAGAATAGCCCGATTATACCCTTTTCTCTCCCGTAACACTTCGACGCATTTGTCGGATATAATTGTATCTCGTTAAAGTATCGTTCCCACAAGATTTGCAAATTCCGAAAGGCTCCATTGTGTCGTAACTCTAGGAAATAAGATAAAAATTCTTATAATGCTGATTTTTACGGTACGGTAGCGTGTGCATTAATGACGTTTGATTGTTGTGTGAACGGCACTTCAAGTTAGCCCTCGCAATGCTTCGTGTTCCTGTCTCTGAACGACCCTTCTTTGTCGGGTTGGAACGATGTCGACGGACTTCCGCGATCGCGTTTGGGAATAAACGAGCGAGTTGCAAACGGTCCCCTTCTTCAACGAGGAAGTCATTTTTATGCCGCGAAAGTCTCGTGAGACAATTAAATGTGGCTGTGCAAGTACAGTGGAGTGCAATCAATGCTCTCCCGCTCGTCGCAACATAAAGAGTTAGTGTTAAAAGATATGAGAAGCGGTTAATTGATGCGATTCTATACCTACAATGCAGAGTATTTCATTAACATTCCAGCAATGTTGCAATGTTACTACAATATTACGGAACTTACTATATATACCGGAACGTTCTTATACGGTACAAATTTTCTAATCAAAGTCATAAAATAACATCAACATTGGGCAATGCCATTTTTCAGCAAAGATTTATGACTGTGCACTGGAAAAAGATTGATTGCACAAATTGGAATTCTGATTGAAAATGGACTATTTAATTCGCTGAAAAATGGCGCTAATAAAACACTAATAAAAATTACAGATGGTATTTTGTGACTTTGAACGTAGTTAGAGACCCTATAACAGAGTCTAACCATGAGGTGACAAACATTTGATTAATCCGGCGTTTTTATCAACTTTAGTAAATTAAAATGAATAAGATAGTCTAAGTCTAGAATATAGATAGAGCATATATAAAAAGAGACAGTATATATATATATCTTTCTTTCTCATTTTTATTTTGACAATTGCTCATGAACAGATTCTGTTATAGGATCTCTAGATACGGTCAACGTAATGCTAAAGGATGCTTCCCATTTAGTGACACAAGTTGACACATAAACATTATTCTATCTTTCTTGAGGCATTCAGAGAGTAACTAAGATAGAACGACGTTTGTGTCGACTTATATTACCAAATGAAAAGTATCTACAAAATCTTGAAGCATTTTTTGATTAATCGATTCATAAAATTTCTTCTTCTGATTAATTAAATCAAATGCTTCAAAGCACTTGTATAATAAGATTTTGACCGCACCCTTTGATTAGACAGCGTCTAATGTGACCATGATTCAATATATACTGTCAGTATTGATATTTTATATATATGTACATAACATAAACTATAGACTTTCAGTACTGGCAGTATATATCGCAACGCCCTGTATGGAATGTACAGCGACGTTTAACATATCTCAAAATATTGCAAAATTAAATTCGACGAAAGTATATCGATTACAATTCTCCGAAATTTATTGCAACTAAGTGCTAAAATAAAGACCAGTCTTTCAGTATACATATTACTATCACTATATATTCGTAGGAATTATATATAACAAAAACATATGGATGTAAACATAATATTGAAAAACAGACGGACGATGGAAAATATTGACATTACAAAGAGCGTTGCGATATAACAGGCGAGTACACTCTAAAAAAGAAAAACAGGATAAAAGGATAACAGATCGGCAAGATACTAGACAGAAGAAAAACAAAAAAAAGAGAGGAAGATAGTGTGCCGAGAATTTTTGTTAAAAGATTGATCGCAGATTCTCCCATAAAACTAAAAGGTGAAAGATGAAGATATATTATATTGAATCTCAAAAATCGCGCAACTACTTTCGACATGGAACGATAAAATCTGGGAGGAGGATTTCACTTAAGCAAACCTATCGAACGACGAAAAACGAGAGAAAGACAAATTCGCTGATTGACAATTACAAAAACAATTACAAAGTTTCAAAATTGCCGAACGGTGGTCGCGATCAGCTGACCGCCATCGCGGTGGCTGCTCGATGAGGAGGTATGAGAGCGAGAGCGAGCTTCAGGATTCATCTCGAAGCAACCGCTCCCGCGAATACGACCAGCACGCCATTCCCGTTGCTGGTGTGTGCACCACTATCGTAGCTATATAGCTATCGCGATGATATTCGGTCAATAGGTAAGCTGTGCGGCGCAGACGCGGCGGTACCAGCCTGTCGCTCCCGTATGTTCGTCTGTGTATGATGCTCATCGTACTCATGCCCCACACACACACACATCCGCGAAAGCGTTGCCAAGACCCGCTGCTTGCGGAGAGTGGAGCACAAGCGCGGGCACGCTTCGCGCCGCATTGCCGTATTCCTCTTCTCGTCGTCAGAAAATACATCCGGGATACCGAGGTGAAGAACGGTGGTGCATCGTTTTCTTCCGTCAACGTCGTCGTCGCATCTTCTCTTTCAAAGAGAGCACTTATTAACATCAGCGGGACAATCTCCGTTCTTCTCCCGATCTTCGGTGACGTTGTTCTCGGTGACAGCCAAAAGGATTAGAAAAAAAGAGGAGCTCGAGAAAGGCGAAAGAAAGGGAGTCTCGAAGAAGAGAACGTCGACAGCCGTCGATGTTTTGAGAAGAATTTTTTTTTTTTTTTGGAAGATACACACAGTGGAGGATAGGTGTTATCAGCTGATAAGGGAGTGTGTCACATCCGGGGCCGCGCGGAAGATTCCGCCGCGGTCCTCGCGCTTGACGTTGGCTTATCATCGGCGACACGTCGGCGAGGCGCGAAGCGGAAAGAGGATGCGGGAAAATTGGCATAATTGAAGCTGCGCTTAGCGTGGGGCAAGACCTAGTTCCAGCTCAGGAGGAGGCTTTGCATGTGTCCACTGCTGTGAGCAGCGATAACGCGGGACAGTGGCGCCTCTCTACTGGACTGCCAGCTACGATAGCACTCATCGCAGGTGCGACCGAAGGCCCGCGTGTCGACGTCGAAAGTATCAATGTAGACGAATTGTTGTCCATAACACTGATTTTAGTTGGTCATTGAAATGCGATCGTTATATATTCAAGATTAAGATTCAGGAGTAATTACAATTATAACTATAATTGTAACAAATTATAATTTGTTGCAATTGGCATTGCAATATTTTACAATTTTAATTATAATTTGTAATTACAATTATAGTTAGTTGGGCCAGTTGTAATTATAATTATACTTTGCTATTGACTCAAATTAATTGATGTAAATCTAATTTAATTTAATCTTTAATTAAATATACTGACATCTTAAAATAAAACATAAGGAACTTAAGGGATATGTTGCACATTTGAAACATTTGTTGCAAATCTAATTGTTTCTTAAAAAATTTAAGAGAAGATCAATCTTAAAATTGGCAGTAGATAAATATCTATAAATTTAGATAAATATCTTCAAGTTCTTAAAACAGCGTTTCTTAAAAGAAACGGACTATTGAATTAAATTACTCTTTAGCTCTCAGATCATCTATTGTTATTGTGCCATCATTGCATAAATAGATATTGCATAAATAGATATTGTATCACAATATTTGACTTTTACTTTTTTCTTTGCAGTCATTTTAACATTTATTATGCATGCGGCTTTAATCACGAACGATCAGTATTAACCTGCCAAGTCTTTGCCGGACTAAAAGCATTACTGATCAAAAATTCGCGTCCTTGTTAGAATAATTAATTATGTTACAAAAAATGGAGGATTAATTAAGAACGAACGAGTAAATATAAATATGGAGTGTTACTACTACGTTGACTGATAGAGGTAGATACATATTTGCATGGCTTCTACGTAGCGCAGCGATTCAATTTGAGATGCTATGCTATCGTGAATGAAAAGAAACTCGTAAATAAGTAAATTTTTCTTTTTCAAAGCAAATTTGTAGCTCGCAACGTAACAACATTTCAACTCTTAAATGAATTTTCAGTACTTCGTGATTTATCTCGATAAAGAATATCTACCGTGAGCAAAATATAGTTCGAGTTTAACGCGAATAACACGCTTCGCGTGAATGTTTTGTGAGATGTGAAATTGAAGAAATCATTGCGTTTGCTTCCAAATGTTGTTTGTTCTGGACAGACTTTGTTCCGGACGTGACGAATGCTTCGCAGTTGTACGGCAAATGCATTCGTCCTGTCATGAACACTCTCGCTCGACGTGACGGATATGAGGCAAACGATAGAGCAATCTGAAGATTCGCGGAATATTTACTTTTTTTTCTCTTTCGTTTATTATTGCGTATACATTTTTTCTCTTTCGTTTATTATCACGTATACATTTTGCTATTCTAGAAATATACTTCCGCAATAATGCGGCTGCACTGGCGCAATGCCAGCGCGAGTTTAGGACAATCGATACACAGTCTTATGCTCTGCGAAATATATAACATAAGGATCCGGAAAATCAAAGTAGAGACACAAGAAAAAAAACAATACAAACGCTAAATTGTTAAAATATAGACTGAAATCAAGATGTAAAAACAATAGACACTTAATTATTTTTAAAGCTTGTTTTACATAGAATTATCACAAAAAATTTTTTTCTTGAATAAAATTCTATGCTAGGATGACTCATCAGAAAATTGAATTCCTAAAAGGGAATTATGTTGTTTTTAATTTTCAAATTTTATTATTGGCATGTCGATGAATTAATATTAATTTTACTCGTTTTCTAAAAAATTATATCGCAAAAATCTAAAATTATTCTGATTAATCTTGCATTTAAATTAAAATTTGATTTTTTAATAAAACTATTATTTTAATATCACGATTAAAATATTATTTTGATACTACATTTCGTTTGTCTTTCAAATTTCGCTCAATTTAATTATGATCCTATGAATGGCGAAAGTATTCTGAATATGATTCAGATATCGCTAACAAAAGAAGCCGAACGATTTGCTTTACAAGCAGCAATTGCTCCATAACATGCGTAAAGGGGATGCTTCATGGAGATAGGAATCTTTCCACGCTGCTCTTGTTGAAGCACATGTATTGTACTCTCTGTCCATGATAGAGTCGATTAACTCGCGGTTTGGTTAACTCAACCAGTTAATTTCCCGATCCGCATTGCAATGGGATTCGTCACGCTTCTGGCGACAGCTGATCGTGACGTTTGCTTATCGTCATGCTTCGAATATTTCCGATTCAGTTTTAAACTCAGAAATTTACGCATCCTAAATGTGTGCTTCCTAAAATTATCAGTCTCTATTTAATATTATTAGCATATATTTTATCTCTTTATAAATAATAAAAATTTTACTGGTACCGTAAAATACAAATTAAAAATTCAATCGTATCGTTTAAAAATTTAACAATAAGAAATAGAAATAATGGCCGACATCGGCCATTACTTCTATTTCTTATATTAGACATTTTAGAAAAAAATTTAGGAAAAAATATGTTCTACAGATTTTTTCTAGAAAAGAAGTTGTATAAACTATATAAAAAAGATGATGCTGCAGTATCTCTGACTAATTTATCTAGATTTGTAGGATCTGAAAATATTATTGGACCACGAAAATAATTATATATGACGTTCTAACTTGTTTCTAGAATGTCAAACTTTTGCTTACCAATGATTGAGATTCTTATGTAATTATTTCCAAATCTGTATGTGTATCTACATATAAATAGCTAAATCGTTAAATATTTTATATAGTAAAATCATCTTCAAGGGTAGATATGTATCAGAGATGCTCTATATATCTTTCGTTTCTAACTGGATCAATACACATCTGTTGGCAATATATCGTACGGTTATATCGTATATCACGATGGTAATTCGGCGATTTAAAATCCACGTGTCCGCGTGTTACAAACTGATTGTCACGATTGGAAAATCGAGTTGAAATATCTCTTGGAACATGAGAGAACGGAATAGTTTAACCGGCCTGATTAAATATCACTAGAAAGATATATTTCAGTTTGAATGCGTATTGCGATGTATATCCTGTACACTCTCGGTGATACGATACAAATTTTGTGGAATAGAAATTCGACGCAGAGTCACGTATCAGAGATACTTCGCGACCGTACTTCATGGCAACGTAATAAAATTTGTATCTCTTGTTCATCTGTTCATCAATATCCGATGATTCGTTTTATTGTAGACCTCGAGGCGGTGTCAGGTCGGAGCAACCAACGCCAAGCAGTGACAGCGATGACTATACCCCCCATCACCAGCAGCAAGGTGCGGGTTATGGACAAAACTTGGATAGTTTCACCGTGCCCAAAGTCAAAGTGTCGGGCCCATCTAACGCCGATGAATCCTCTTCCATCATCAATGGGTGAGTTTTACGAACAATACTAGCAATTATCAGAGAGACTTACAGATCACAGTCGTCCCCATATTTTAATTAAATAAATTTATTAAAGGATTAGAAAGAAAAAGCAGATAATAATTCTTTAATTCTTAAAAAATCATTTTACTGAAAAAGGAAAAAAATATACACTAAGTACGTGAAAAAATATTGAACTATATATTAGGTGTAGTAAAAAGAAATCCATTATTTTTGCATGAAATTGAATGGAAAAATAATGGATTTCTTTTTACTACACCTAATATTATATTGTTTTTAAAACCAAAAGCATTAATTTTTTTAACAAATGATTGAAATATAAATATTAAAAAATTAATTATCATTAATTTCAATATCGAATATAAATTAAAAAATAAAAAATATATGTAATATGTTGAATATATTTTAATGTCGAATGTGAATGTTGAATATAATTATTGAAATTAACTATCATTAATTTTGATGTCGATTAACTTTAATTAACGTTGGAAATGATCCAATCAGAAGTAAGTGACTAGAAACGTTATTAATGTAATTACAAGAGTAGGACAAACTCATTAAGTTATTAGAATTGAGAAGATGATTTCGATGAATAGCTATTTAAATGTAAGATTAGATTTCAACTGATTAGGCATTCTAGGAATATTTTGCGTATTTATTAACGTCCATTCTCTTCTGGCGATTAATAAAACGATTTTATGAATGAATAGCGTGTGAACGAGACGCAATAAAGATTCTAATCGTTGAGTTGAGTGACAAAGAGTTCAGTATAAATACATACATATTTAGCATGTCTTTTAATTTGCTAATTCTTATGCAATATTATTTAGTTTTTTACTGAGCAATACTTTAATGATAATACTGTGCTAAAAGCATGTAATAAAATAGATTTATAATTATATTTATATTATATATAAATTATTTTTAAAAAATAATAAAAATAACATAAAAAATAATATTTAAATGAGAAATGTTAATAATCAAGTTTCAGAAGTATACAGTTACTTTAAATTTTTAATAATTTTCAAAAGCTATAACTAATTGTTTCATTGAAAATCACATTTTTTTTTATATTAATAAGAATAAATACAATAAATAATAGCTATCGTCTTATCTTCATTATTGAGAATAGAAAAATCGCAAGTATATGATATTTTAATAGGAAGTATTGCATTAGAGAAGTAGTTTAATTTTCATTTAAATTCGATTTAGATTAATATATTATATCGATATTAAATTAATATATTATATCGCAAGACTAGTACACAAGTATTATAACAAGTATTATACTTGAATTGATAACTTTTCCTTCTTGTACATAACTAAATGCGTAACAACGCACGGCACTTACTTTGTAGAGTAACCAGATACGCGACAAATGATAAACAAATAGTCGTCACATCTGATAAGCTCTGTTACTTTTGTGTCACTCAACAAAATTGTTCTCGTTCCCACATTCTCATATCGTTCAGCATCGCTATGCAGGTGTGTTTATAATAGGACTATGCATCGTGTTATCGCGCTATAATAATACACCTCGTGATCCGGTGGCTGTCGTTGCCAAATAACAGATAATTCTTCATCAAGTAATTTGATAAGAATTTTTGCTGCACGGTATCTTCCATTCCGGAGACTTCGAATCGCGATCGAAAGAGTAGGAAGAAAATGTCGAAGCTCTGCAAGATGTTACATCGAAATCTTGTACGACACATGAATTGCATCAGTGATTGAGTGGCGCTCGGATGAAAGATGACAAAGATCCGCGATACAAAATCCGAGTTGTCGTTGCGAATCCGACGACTTGGAGTTCTTACTAATAATAAAGATAACATCTCGACGGCACTGAGATTTTCTCGAACTTGCAAGAATTGTTTGCTGGCGAATTACGAGATCGTGTTGCATCGGCTAAGAATTAAGAGATCTGTGCTATGCGACGAGCAAATGTGTATGTGTTATGAAGAGGAGGCGCATCTGCAAAAGCGTGAAAGCACATCGAAGTGGTAAGTATATCATAGTACTATATATTTTGATATCTCTGTGTGCGATGTTTACAGTATCTAATTATGAAGAAAATAATATATTCGCAAGCTTGTTATTAAACCTACATTACTCGTATGGTTTTTTTTAACGTAATTACTCGCATGAGATGTATCTGACATCTCAATATTATATTTCAATTTTCATTGTTCTCTTTGATGATTTACAATTTAATAAAAATTCATAATATCCTTTAGATATAAATATTAAAATATAAATGTAAAAATTTTTTTAATATGTAAACAATTTACGTTAAATATATTTACCTGCAAAAAATGTAGGCTAATGTATACCTATATATTTTTTGCAGGTGTATAAATATATAATAATATGGTATAAATAGCATTTAGTCAATTTATAAAGCGGAAGTATTCTGGACACTAGAATATACAGAACTAGAATATAATTAATAAAATTATATTGCATGAAATAAATTTAGCTATTAAAAATTTCTCATACATAATAGAAAACTTAAATTATAATAAAATATATAACATATACACAACAAATTGAGAATCTTAATTACATATATATAATTTAAAACATTCAAAATTAATATAGATATATCAATCCGAAATTAAATGAAGTATAATTTAGTATTTAGGAATGTATTGAAAATCTCTTTCAAAAATATGAGGACATTAGTTAATATATATTGATATAAAGTGTTGTTACTCAAGTAATTAATATGTTTTGTTATTATTGAGTCTTAAAATAACTTTTAACTTAGAAAAGACGTTGAATCATAAATTATTTTGCTTATCGAAAAGATTGATAAATGTATGAACAGATTGAATCGCATATTGATTAATCGAATGATGCGGTATATCATTCAATATATCATTTCGATCTTGTCGCTTGTATATAATTATTTTATTTTTTTATTTTGTAATATAGAATAGAGAAGAGATGTAGATTTTTAGAAGTAGAATAAAAAATTTTAGATAGGCGCGAAGTATGGCTGAAATTAATGATAATGATTGCATTAATTATTATAATAGCGTTAATTCGATCGAAAATGAATGGCATAATATGTATATCAAAAGTCGTTATCGACTCTAATGTCACGGACTCTGCGTTGTATAAATGCAGCCTAGAGATAAATGCGCTAAGCCATTACACGCTGATCAATATATCTCATGGCCCGTAAACAAAACTTCGCCTACATATTTTTAGAGTAATTTTTTTCTTCATCGTTCAAGGGCATCCAAAAATAAATTATTAAAGAATTTCTCCATATGCGCGCGCTCTTAGATTTATTTGCACTCTCTCTCTCTCTCTCTCTCTCTCTCTCTCTCTCTCTCTCTCTCTCTGTGTGTGTGTGTG
>Ga0157364_1002189_pt1 | contig 17855 bp, 10 predicted proteins | sample AttsexASBM2_FD_111476 | JGI IMG/M metagenome (GOLD analysis project Ga0157364, IMG submission 111476) | Fungus gardens microbial communities from leaf cutter ant in Ribeirão Preto, State of São Paulo, Brazil - Atta sexdens ASBM2 | ecosystem: Host-associated > Fungi > Mycelium > Unclassified ...
AAAATGCATTATTTGTGAAAATTTTATGTTACACTTTTCTAGTTTTTACCAAACAAAATTAAATAATTAAAACGCGCGTGTTTAAATATCACGCACTGTATTTAAATTCTTCCTTTAGTTTTATATGTGCACTTATCTATATTTTTTTATCCACAATTATTCGCTGCAATCATTTTTACATATTGTAGGTCTAACAATTTTTACTTTGCGCTGTTATTGACTATGCTATTTTTGTGCGTATTGCCGGTCGCTTACGCTATAGTCTGGGTCGAACCTTCGTGTTATTGTGGTCCATTTTCTGGTTATTCAAAGATTTATAATTTAGCGACGCAAAGTTTGATAAACTCGCTCCCGAAGATAATCCAACGGTACGTTCTCTTTATAAAAGCATTTACGATGCAAATTTATTTGATTGCTTTTACGATGCAAATTTATTTGAAATTTAGATTATCTTTTGTTGATTACAGTCAAAATAATTATGCATCTCGATCTATATAATCTATTGCAAACTTTATTCTGATTTAGAGTTCTTGATTACGTTGCATCGCCTGGTATAGTAATACCATTGATTGTTCTCATGACATTGATTATTTATTATATGGCATCTCTCACTGGATCTTTGCGAGAAGCGAATAACGATCTAAAGGTAAAATTATACAAGGTGATCCAGACCAATCGCAGAAACCGGCATGTATGTTCCTCATGAAAAATTGAGTCGAAAATGTTAATAGCAAAATGTTGAGATGTCAATAGTTTTTGAATAGTGAGTTTTGAAACCATCCAACTATGTGTGTATAGAGTGTAAAATTTGCGCCATTAGGCGCGGTGCAATCAAATGACCGACTGCGATCGCGTTTTGACAGATATTGTTAAACGTCACTCATTCATGTTGAATGAGTATTGAAATTTCCGTGAAATTTCTATTAACATCTATTGCTGTATTCTTAAATTGAGCTCAATTTAATTGACGATGGATAATTTCAATTGCAAATTCGATGAAATATAATTAAAAATATAATTAAAAAACTGAACTGTGTATTATTAAAATACACATTTTAAGTAATAAACAAATATTAATAAATTAAATCAATATTAATTAAATTATCCGAACAAATAATAGTAAAGACAAATATTTCCAAAACTTCTTTTCAAATAGTTTTGTCATAAACAATACTAGAAAAAAATTTACATTTGAAATTTGTATTTAATATAAATAAATATTTCATATTGATGAAATGAAATGAACGAAATTCCGAATTGAAACGATATAAGAAAAAAAGAAAGTATTACAATAAATGAATCGAAGTAAGCAAATAATAAGTTGTATTGTTGCTAAAAATTATATTAAAATGTAATTTTATTATTATTAAATTTTTTCTAATATTGTTTATGACAGAACTATTTGAAAAGAAGGAAATGTTTGTTGACTGGTGTTTTTAATATTATTTATTTAGATGACTTAATTAATATTAATTTAATTTATTAACAATTGTTTATTATTTAAAATGTATATCTTAAAAACATATTTTTAAATAATGTTTTATCAAATTTGCAATTGAAATTATTCCTCGTCAATTAAAATTAATTTAAGAATGCAGCAGTAGATAATTTAATAATAGAGATTTCATGGATCCTATTCAATACTCATTCAGCATCGTGACGTTTAATGATATCCGTCAAAACGCGATTGTGACCGGCCGCTTGATTACATCGCGTTTGACAGTGCGAACTTTTTTACACGCCGTGGTTTCGAAAGCTCACCATTCAAAAATTATTGACATCTCAACATTTTGCTATTAACATTTTCGACTCAATTTTTCATGAGAAATATGTACATGCCGATTCCTGCAGTTGGTCTGGATCCTGTATAAGGGAATATGCGTATATAGAGTATAAAGCTTCATTAAATTGTGTATAATATTTTATGCTTAATTGTTATTTCTAATATTTATTATTATTGTTATTATTATTATTATTATTGTTATTATTATTATTTTATACTTATTATATAAATGTGTTGTTTTAGATGCAACTACGACAGGAGCGTACAGAAGAACGTCGAAAATTATTTAAAATAGCAGAGAAGAAGCATACCGTAGCTGAGGCTCCGCTATCGAAGTGGAAAAAGATCCTTCCGGCGTTGCCACAGGTCAAAATATCTCAAAATTCCAAAACAGTTCAAAAGGAAAATGTACAGATTTCAATTGGGAACGTGAATACAGTGGTAAGTACAATTGAAAATAAAGACTTGATGAATGACACCGAAGAATATTCAGGTCAGGATCAAGTACTGTCCAATTATGACAACGAGCAACGAGTTGAAGAACAGAATGGTTTGATATCAAACGATACATCTTCTAACAGAAGGTATGATAATAACAATTAATTGCAAAAATGAAATTGGCAAGCTTTTTTATGCAAGCTTCTAATGAATAGATTGCATAATTAAAAATATGTTTATATGTTGCTGAATTATGCATAAAAAATAATTTTCATAAGCAGATTGACAAACGTGGTTGGATGTTCTTGGGACTCACCATCGAATAAACAAAGTGTTATCATACCAGAAATCCAAGTAAACAATGAAGAAAAAATATCCGACGTTTGCGCAAACATTGAATTGGATGATGCCCCTGAAAACGGCAATCAAGAGATAACGTAACAAATTGAGTGTAATATAAACTATTTAAAAAAAAAAATGAAAATAATAATTTTGTAAGGATCTGAGAAATGCGATTTCTCAGAATTCTGTTTTGTACTAGTTCATAAAAAAATATTAAAAGAGAATTATCTTTTGAATCTTTAGAATTATAGATTAGAATTATAGAATTATAGATTTATAGATTTAGTATTAATCATCTCATTCTTCAAACATATAATACGGCATATAATATATTGCGCTTTTATGTGATTGCAGATTTTTTGAAAAATAAAATTTGTAAACACCTTGTAATTATTCATTTATTTCTACAAATATATGTGTGTAAAATATCTATAAATATTTATAAATAACTATCGCACATTGCTGAAGACCTGAAACAGCTATCTCTAAACTTCCGGATTTGTGACGGATTCATAGAAACGCACACTGTACACGCAAAATCACATTTTGATTGAGCATTGGCACATTCCTAATACCTTTATCTTATCAGACATTACATTAAATAAACGTTGAGCTATGTTCCGAGATTATTTATACATCAATATATGCATGTACAAAAATATATTCTCCTCACCAGCAAACATACGATTTAATCTCACATTAGTATAAATTAATTATACATTATTCGTAACGACTATTTAAAAAATCCATCAATATCGAGGAACATAAATTAATTGTAATTAATTAATTAAAAAATGAAGGAAAAACTGTGTTATGTTATATTGCACACTGGTTACAAATTATCTTTGCATTTGGATAACATTTTTCTTATCGATAAATATTAGTTTTTCAAAATAGTTAGTATTTGTACAAATCGTCATGTGCGACGCAGAACATATCAGCATCTTTGCGCCAAGCGCTTACGCTGCTCATCGAGAAGCATAGATGCCTCACTCATAATTTTAGCAGTGGTTCGTACCAAGAATAATAATTGATATTCATCTATAACGGTCAACGCTGCTTTCGTCTTGATGAGAGCGTGAAGTACATTCGCTCGTTCGAGGTCGAGCCATCTTTGAAGCGCCACTTCTCTTTCCCGTGGACCACCAAGTGGCACATCGGCCGGGCCCCACAATGAGAATTCCAACACGGATTTCACCTAATTGTCAAAAGAATTAAACAGTAATTTTATCCGAAGGATGCAGATTGTGCTGGCGACTAATAAATTTAGTCTAGTAAATCTAGACTAGTAAATTTAGTAAGTACAAATATGAGACACATATAATAGCAACTGTAAATGCAAATAACAAGACATTGCTATCAACAATGCTTTTTGATTAATTTAAAAAGGCATAGAAATTTAATAATTAAAAAAGATATAAGTATGTAGGCACGGTAAAATAAATTTATAATTAAATTGGAAATATTTGTACGTCCTGCGAATTAGAATCAAATAGAAATAAGTTTTCACCTGCGAGAGTGTAACCGCTTTCTCACGTATCAGTAAATCTTGTATGAGAGGTAGTTCGTCCGTCAGATGCAACTGTTGCAGTGCTATTAGAGCGCATTCGCACAAAGAGACCCGTTCCTCACTAGACTCCTCGCTCGGATCTATGTTTAACCTCCTGCAAAACGGAAGTTAAACATTGAATAACGGGATCGTGGAGATCCGACGATTATATTATTATACTGCGTCAAGTTGTCATTACACGAGAAAATACTAACCCTTGGAGGAGGTACAGTCGATAATAAACATCCTCTCTGCAAAGTACAACGTCGTTTAGAGATTTGCTTGCATCCTCGATTCCACGTGCTTGAAGACTCTTCAGAGCGTTGACCAGTTGAAGAAAAACGAACGACGTTTCTCTGCTCGCGCCCTCACCACTTATGTCCTTCGACATCGCTCCAAATGATTGTATGGTAATGACATTCAGGCATGGAAGAATTGAAATTGTAGCTAAAACAAGAGAATTATTGTTAAATATATAGTAATTTATATTTTTTAATATTTTTTTGTCGCGAAATTTCAACATGTATTTACTTACCTTCGATATCCTCGTTTCTGGAAGGCTGAACCTTTTCAATTATTTCTTTTGGCACCTTATCTACAAATTCTATTATAGGTGTTAAATAAAAATCCTTTTGTGGCATAGGCATAGCTAAATCAAATGCTATGCAAAGAGTGACGTTTTGATCATTCCACGTAGCAGGACAAAATATTCTTCTACCGATGGAGACTGATAACAAAGTATCGACGTTAAAATGCTTCAATCGGGGATTCGCATTTTTAAGGGCACGCAGACTTGGAGGAAACTGGACAGTTTGATTTTCCTGAAAAGACGTAGTCAGAAAAAAAAAATCACCTTTTATTATTTTATTGCTGCATAACAAATAGATAAAGAATTTTGAATTTAAAATATCATTAAGAATACTACCTTCAAGGAAATTAACTACTCTTCTTGAGTAGTTCTGTGATAAAGTCTGTAAAGACATAAAGTCTAGCTATTCCTACAAATTGAGGATAACAAAATCTGTGCACGAGAGATCGATAAGAAACTCGTTTGTATGGGTTTCAGGCAAACAAGAACATACAACGGTAAATAATTACAATATAGAGCTAACCTGTTCAAGAAATTGGGCGAGCGCTTCGTGATTCGCCACAACCACCGCGCCGTAATTATCCTCGAGGCTTCGATGAACGATAGTGCGCCCCCGGCGTTGCCTCAAGCGGCCCATCCTCAGCTCATCATCCGCGTTTTTCCAATCTTGATCCTCCTCGGCGCCCTGGAGTTCACGAGCGTTCGATTAAAAAGGTACGTTTAATGGGAACAAAATGAAAAAACATAAACTCTGAAAGCGTACTTCGTCACCAGTGTAAAAGGTATACGGCGCGTAAAGTTCGCTCTCCGTCTCGCTGCCACAATACGGCAATGAGATCGACCTCACGAACGAGAGTTGATGATGAGCCTTTGACTCCCCGATTATTGCACTGCTGTCGGACTTCCTTTTACATGCGGCGCGGAATCCGTTCCCGCTTCCGTGTCGCAGCTCAAGATTCGAATCGCACTCGGGCGAACTCGAGAGGCACTCGTACATATGACTGTCGTTGGATGTCTATTGAAATGCAAGTAATTACTGTACTATCAAATCGCTATTGAGATGATTCCAAATGATATAGCACATACGGCGCATATTTCACCGGATATAAATTTTCTTGCCATTTCTTTCTCTTGAATTTTTAAAGAATTCTTATATTATTATTCTCTTGTATCTTTTTTTATTGATGAATAAAAGAAAAAATAACACAGATATTTTTGACAAAAAAATGTGACGTTGATGTTACCAATTTTATATATAAATTCTAAAAGTGAAGTTTATTTCAATCTGCTTTCCTTTAAAGATATTATCCATCACTTTCCCTTTAGCGTTTTTTTTTCCTATTCCGTTTGACAATAAAAATATGTACAGGAAATGACTGCAGCAACAATTACAAAACAATTATCTTCTTTTCGCTGTTTATCTTTCCGTATAAGATCTATGAACATTCGCTTATATATAAAGAATTAAAGAATACTGGATACAGCGTGTGAATATTGTTCATATTAATATTTTCATGCTGCAGTCCAACAATAGTAATCGATTCACATTCAACGTTTGCGTGTATGTCGTCTGGAGCCGGCTTTAGACAGACTGATTTGTAGAAAAGCCTCTCTTACCGGTGACTCGGAAGTGGGTCGTGCAGTGGCGAGCCTGTCGTAATCCCGGTGCTGATCTTCAGCCGACGTACCCAGTGACCTTTTCGTGACGGGTTGGGAAATTGCTCGATCTCTCATGCTGGCAGTTCTTTGGGGTTTCGAGGGTGTCAGGGCACTGCGTACCTCACCTGTAACATCCTCCGCTGCTGCAGGCACGATCCGCCATCGTCAAGCGCCACGGGTTAGTATCACAAGACACAAGGCATGTCAACGAAACGGGCTAGCTATCCGGGCTTAGATAGTTCGCCTAACACACTACTGGGATACACTACTGGAGGAACATTCGCGCAACGCAGAGTCAAATTTGACATAGCGATACGATGGACGTTAGTTCACTCATGGCTCCACGTATGTAGATTAATCGCTACATGAAAATTATTTTTTTTTAATATCCAAATAATCTCTAATACAGAGTCTCTGATCTAAACCCGATTTTATGAGCACTCAAGCGTTGATGGCTAACGTGGACCATGCGAGGATACATCTTTCCGTTGACGAAGCCTATCACGCTACAAGCGAAAACGGGCATTGGGATTGACGAATAACATAGCACATACGGCATCTTTTCTTCCTTCTACGGGTGGGAATCTTCGACTTTACATTATGTATAGCTGAATTATAATTGAATTTACAAGACTCCTTACAAGATATCGATCATCACAGCGCATGCAATGCGTGCGGCGTTAGTTGCACCCAGTCGGTTAGAGGAGTCCTCGACTAACGTTGCTCGTGGTACGCACCGTTACGTAACCACTGCAGAAAGAGGAAAAAAAAGAAAAAGAGGAAGAAAACGGAGAGAGACGTGAACGCGGATATGCGCGCGATTTATGCTTGAGTAGTCGCGCTTATGTCGGCGCGATGGACGTCGCCGTTGTTCGCGTTAATGAGAGAAGAAGGAGACAGAAAGATGCGGAGGTGCAACGAACAAGCCACAGCATCGGGGATTATGTACCGTACGGCGTATGTGAGACGACGCGATCGAAGAGAAAGAATGACTAAGAGAGCCGAATGATTGGAAAGAACAAGACTCTAAATTTCTTTTTAAACAATATACGTTTATTCATCAGATACAAATATTCGATATTACAGTTCTTATCTTTTACAGTTTCACTATTACAAAAAGCATTTCGTCGACAAATACAACAAATAGCACAAATAACATTATATTTAACCAGCCATTCTCAAACTTTATATTGTAATCTTACCGCGGAAACTTGCATTGCAAAAGCAGTCGTGTCTCAACAATAAAAAGCTATAAGCCTTCGATCGATATTGCTTAATATTACATTACGTGAAACGATACCGGAGCTTAAAAGCCGAGTCTTGTCCGAAAGAATAGGAATACACTCTTTCAGTAAATATTACGAAACATTATTATTAATATAATACGTATCACAGAATATTGTGACTTTCTAAGAATAATTTTAATTTCCATAGGTCTTACAAATCCTTCCTTACGATTTGTATCTTATAGAAAATGTCGCGTTTCCATCATCGGGAATAATCATCGAAATTTGAATTTGTCTAAATTATATTTCAGTTTCAAAATTCCGAGTATAACCCGGCCAACTGTGCGACGCGCAGAATTTAATCGCGTGCAGTTCGTTAAGTGTAATGTTAAAAATCATCTATTCTCCCCGAGGATGCAAGTTAAACATCACCACGTGGCTCAATCGCTGTACCCACGCAAGCGAAGCGACGTCTCTCCCGTTTTAAAAAGCGGTTGACGCGAGGATTCGTGTGAGTATGGCTGTTAACATCGAGAATGGTCGCGACGATTAACTCAGTTACACTGTATAGGTCTGAACTTACCCAGATTCGCGTAAATTGAATCCGAGGTCGTCGACGGCCTCCAAGTGGCTTTCGACGTCTTATCATTTCTGGAAGCGACGTTCAATTTGATCTCTGCACGAGGTGGCGGTGGTCTGACTGGTTTATCCGCCAAATCCAATCTCGACCAATCCTCGAGGGATTGATTCCTTGGCGGCGGGGGTGGTTTGCCAGGTCTCGCTGTAATAACAACGTAATTCTTTTCTTCTTGCATTTGTATATGTACACGTATACAGGGTGTCTCAGAATGACCGCCAAATATTTCGATGCTGATAGAGCCGATTAAACTGAGTTGGAAAGTCCTCTACCATTTGACAATTTTTGCAATTAACAAGTTATAAATTAATAAAAATTGCCGAATATTGATTTTCAATAATGTTTTATTCAAATACTTTAACTTTACAGAAAAACAACTCAAGAGACAAGAATTGTTTATTTTCTTCTTATATAGAGTTCTGAGAATTTTTTCAGAAATTTTTAGTACCGCATTTTTTCATGTTGGTAAAAATAATTGCCATTAAGAAAATACAGTACTAACAAGTGAAAAATTTTTTAAAAATTCTTAAAGCTCTATGAGTAGAAAATAAATAATTTTTGTCTGTTGCTGTTTTTCTGTTGATAATACTTGAATAAATAATTATTGAAGACCAATATTTGAAGATTTTTAGTAGGTAATTAATATCTTGTTAAGTATTGCGAAATATTACAATATGATAGAAGATTTTTCGATTCAGTTTAGTCCATTCTATCAGTATATAAAATATTTAGTGGTTATTTTGGAACACCGTATATATTGGATGTATTCAGTACTATAATCGCTCACTGAGCGACTAAAATAGGACCATTGCCAGTCAAATGTGATTAATTCTTACCTTTAGATCCAACCAATTACATTAAATTGCTACTTAATTGCTTAGTGAGTGGCTGTAGTACTGAATGCATCTACATATAACGTATGTGTACCTATGTATTGTATATATATTTTTTTATACGCTTCCGCGTCTTTTGATAATTTAAAATGTCAATTTTTTTCATATACGGAAAGAACGATTTTGCTGCAGTATCTAAAAATTTAGGTAGATATAAATTTGAAAATAATTTTGTTAAAAAATAATTTCTCTATCTAGCTAAATTTTTAGATATTTACATTTTATCGCAAAGAATTCGTACTTACTCGCAATTGATGGAGGCAATCGTGCCATTCTCAAGCCATCGTTTTTAGCACCGCAGGAATCCGTTTGGTCCTCATTCATCCTGGCAATGGTCCTATCATTTCCCACTACCTCAACCGCGGCACCGTCCAATTCCAAAGGATGGATTATTTCTAATCGCGGTTTCGGTTGCGGCGTTGAAGGTATTTCGTCGGTCCTCGCGCCCGACGTTTGCCCGGTAATCACATCCATGTCTTTCCTCGTGCCCATTCTCAAGAATCTCTTGAGAGAGAAACCTTTTCGATTTCTACCTCTCTTCTTTTCCTCTCGCACATCCTTCTCCGTTGTTAAGCTGTCTTGTGACAGAGATATCGTTCTCCTAGGCACGGACTCGATTGGTTGTTTGGCACTCTCATTTGTCGGGTCCGGTAGATCGCAAACCGCTTTGCGGAACTTCGGACTGCAAGAGGACGATCTTTCTCGCTTCTCTTTTTCGCGAACGACTGGAGAATCAGACTTCAGATTCGCTCCCGGATTCCTGGCAAATAGAGAGGAGACTGGCATGAGATCCTCCATGGATTCCGGCGGTCGCGGAGCGATCCTTCTCTTGTTTGGCGAACGTATGAGCTCCATTGTGGAGACAGAAACCGGAGTAATTTCCGGAAATTCCTCGTCTAGCATAACATTATCTTCCATTTCTTCACCATTACTCATCGGATAATTTCTCAAAACTGGCGGTGTGATTACGGAAGTAAATAATGGCGAGAGAGAGGATTTCAACGGAGTTTTTGCTGGATATCCAGATTCTGAGATTTGAGTTGTAATGGTTGGTGGGACTTGATCGGGTTCTGATAAAATCTCGTTCGTAACGTTCTTCTTCGTTAAACATCGAGAACTCATATCCTGCATACCTAGAAAGAGATAGTAGTATCGTAATGATGTTAAGGGAATTTCTGCGTAAGGAAACTTTTTCAAAAAGCTAAAAAATAAAAGACGTAGCTAAAAAAAATTTGTTTAAATTATTTTCATTATAACGATATTTATATGGCAGTAAATTTCTTTTTTTAAACCAATTAATTTTAATCAGCATAAAGTTTGAGATATAATTTTCCTCTCCATTCTCGAATATTAAAATCTATTTATTAAACATAAACGATTCGGGACTTCAAAAAATTTCAATGGGACGTAATGCAATAATTAGAAGCAATCTTTCGATGATTTTCTCCATTTTAAATTGAATAAAATATGACAAACATTTAAATTATTAAAAAAATAAATAATTCAACAAACAATATTTTTTGTTTTTTTTTAAATTGTTAATTTCAGAATCAATCATTAGACTCACCTAGACTTTGAGCGGACCTACTGGCGACGGTTTGGACTGAGGGAGGCGGTAATACATAATCTCCGTTGGATATTTTTCTCACTGCGAATGGACCATCGTTTAGGTTCGCCTTCGCAGAAAAGGTTGCTGGTTTTTGCGGTACGGCGGGCTTTGTCTTCAAGTCTGTATTGACGCTACCGTGTAAAAAAGAGGGCCTTGGTTCTGTGATTATTATCGGCGGTGGACTCGCGGGCAACGCTGGTGGTTCCGTCACTTCTTCCTCATCCGCTTTACCGTCCGGTTCGCCCGCGAGCTCGCGACTGCTGTCGAAACAGAATTTCTTCCGTTCTGCGCCTTCGCACTCTCCTTCGACCTCGCGTATCTGCGACGACGAAGCTTCCTTACCATTGTCGACATTCATCGATCGATCACTCTCTAGTGTCTCCTCGTTCTTCAAAGGCGTCAACGAGACAAGCTCGATCCTCTCTTCTTTTCCTTGGTCTTGTTTCGCACAATCGCTTTTACTTGTCATCGTCCTCTTTACGCTCTCTCCCACGTCATTACTCAGCACAGATTGCGTAGACATTCCTGACGAAGTCTCGATTTCAGTCTTCTTTGTTGCTAAAACGGTGTTAAGGGGGACACTTGTAGCATTATTCTTGTCAACTTTAGAGACGGACAAGTATTTCTGCGCTGTTGTTTCCACCGTTTTCACCGCATCCGTATTGGCAGTATCCGCCGTAGTCTCTCTTCGCATAATAGAAATCATATTGGCAGAGGTAATCAATGGCATATCTACGATTTTCCCTAATTCTGGGGGAGATTTTTGTTCTTGCTCTTCGATCTTATTCCGCTCTGCACCACTGAGTTTCTTTGCGGCCTTTAACATTTAATATAAAAATATCTATTGAAAAACTTATTGCTTGCAAAATGATATTTAAATTCGTAAAATGATTTGATGACGTTTGTTTATAATATTGATTTATAATATTCTTATCTAAATAATCTTAGTGTAAATTGTACTAAACTGAACCTTTCTAACAGTAAATATAAGAATTATTACAAAATCATTAAAGATGCAATAGTATCTTTTGAGTGGATAATATTGGTTAAGAAAGAATTAAAAAATAATAGATATATATTTTATCAGAAAGTACAATATCATATAATTCATTTCAATGTCATTTAAATATGCTGTAATTAATAATATTTAACTTGCTGATATTCAACTTTATTTATAAGATCAAGAATAAGAATAACTCAATTTGCATTTAATTAAATAAAATGTTTTAATAAAAAAAAATTTCGCGATAAAATTTAAATTATTTTATGCTTTCGTTTTACTTACTTCGACAGTATTATCCGATGATCCATCATCGCCGGATTTTAATCTAATAAACGGACTGGTTTGTAAATTAATTGTGTTGATCTTTCGATCGGTTGGTCTTTTGGCGGTGGGTACGGACTCTTCTCCACCGAAAGGCGTTACAGAGACCAAGAGAGTCGTTTTCCTACCATCGGCGTCTCTCTGTATCTTACCCAGCATCAATGAGGCGAAAGATTTGGCAGGCGACGCCGTCGATGACTTGGAAACGTCGTGCGAACTGTTATTAGTCTCGACATTCGTCAAATTTGCGGTGACCGTATTGAAGTTCGTGTTCGCGCGGGTCAAGTCGAATAACGCACGTTCCTCCTCGCTGTCTGGCACCAAGTCCTCCGATTTCGCAGAAGAGTCGATCTGGATCCCATCCCTATCCTCCTCACCGTCAGAGAAGTCATCGCCACCATAACCGATCACCTCGGTGAGAGACTCGGGAAAACCGACGTTCTTTTTTCGTTGATCTTTTCGACAAACTGTTTTGTCACGAAGAATACTCTGCAAGATTCGATCATCTGATTCCAATAGGAAAGGAATGCGATTTTTCTATCTATAATGTATAACTAAACAAATAGGAAAATCTTTTAATCGTCCTGATTACTAATGATTATGTCCCGTTAGATAATTACGTGGTATACAAATAACTCGGAAAACAAGTTGTTTTAATATGACTTTTAATGTAAAGAGGATTAGAGAGTGTTATCTTCATATAAAATATCGACTACTTGATACATCGATCTTTTGAATAAAATATTAATTATAGCGCGTGCCGTGTATATATAAATTGAACTAAATTGAACGGTAAATAATATAAATCATACAAAAGCAATCAACAATAATTATAAGTGTTCAACAGAAAAAAGTTTAATAAACGCTCTGCGTTGTGATTCAATTATATTTTTTTAATCTAAAATTGAGATAGAACTACATTCCTCTGGATCTAAAAATATAATTCAAATATAACGCAAAGTGTTTATAAAACTGTTTTTCCTGCTGATTGCTATAAATATGCAATGTACATAAACAAAATATATTTTGAATGTAGTTGTGATATTTCTATAATCTAATTGAAAATTTACGCCTAAATACAAATTTACTGTGTATATAATGTATACACAAGCATATGATATATTATTATATACAAGTTTGTACCTGCAACTGAAGATGATCAATCTTCAAATTCGTGGAAGCCTTCTCGACATTCAATCGCAAGATATCGTCAGCCGGCGCATGTTCCTCCTTCGGTTTGAAACAGTTCGAGCAGAGCTCCTTCTTCCAGGCGTTTTGCACAAAGCGATTGCATTGTGTGGACATTGTTGCCTCACCGCGACAGCGACAGCGAAAGCCCCGTTACATCATCACTCTGAAAGGAAAGAGGTGAAATAGTAATCGATTCGATTCTTCAGCCGGTGCAACGATCAAACGGTGTATTGTGCACGCGGAGCGAACGGACGTGATAGAGCGCGAAAAATTATTTTGTTCCGAGAAAATATACATACTTACATGTGAAAATAAATTTGTCCTGAATTTTAAATCTTTTCTTTAGAATTTTTCAAAATTTTCCAAATTCCATTAACTCTTAAAAAGGCTATTTCGGAGGATCAATTTGCATCCGTTGTCTAGAATTCGCTTAACGACGAAGCGCGCCTGTCAACGAGCGATTACCTTGGATGGTCGTTAAAAACCAAAACGAAACGAGTGAGTACATTTTCCTGTCCGTAACGTCGGCAGTGGCTACTGTGGCAATACAATCGGGACAATTGACTGGAGCTGCCCGACCGGCTGAGTAATTGCCTCACTTCCGGTCTCGGCTTTATTTGCAACAGCGATGGCCTAGCCCGTACCCGTCATTAGCAAGTAATAACGTAAGAATATTGTGCCATTGTGAATTTTTCTTTCTATGAAGGTAGTCGAAAATGAGAGTCGACCAGTTTTTCTAATTAATTTTGTTCCATACTATATTCCGAATATTTCTTTAGATTACATCCATTCACGCAAAAAAAAAAAAAAATTTTGTTGCTTCAGCTAGAATTATCGTTGTTTTTTGTATCTGATAGAAAATTATGTATCATGCGCATAGAATTGATAGCACGAATCTCACACGCAAAAAAATATTTTACTATTTCAACTAGAATTATAGCTGTTTTTTGTATCTGATAGGAAATTATGTAGCATAGAATTTATAACACAAATCTAAATTCTATCTCTGTTATATGTGATTAGATGCAATACTTATCCAATATCGCTGTATTTGCTAGAAATTTACCTATTTTAACTATTTTTCATACTTAGATCATTTTCACTATAACTGTAAGATCACTTTTTTGAGATTCTATAAAAATAATTTTTTCTCATTAACGATGCACTAATTGATATAATCAAAAGTGAATGCTTTTTGGAAAGTGTGCTTCACAAAAAGCAATTAGCATCGTTAGTGAGAAAATTGTTTTCATAGATTGTATTATTCAAAAATTTAATGTAGTGGCTTATATAATAATATATAAAATATTCTACATCTAAAATATATCTAAAATAATGATTTTACTGAAATATCTAAAAATTTAGCTAGATGCAGGTCAGAAAATAATTTTGTTGAGTCATCAAAATAATTATATAGGAAACTCAAGCATGATGTAAACAATGCTACAAAAGCATTGTTTTGACATTCCAGCAACCAGCTCCAGCGTATGTAATTATTTTGATAATTCAACAAAATTACTTTCTTTCAGATCTGTATTTAACTAAATTTTTAGATACTTTAGCAAAACTGAACTATTCTTTTTGTTAATGTTAATGTAAAATTATTTATTAATTTTTTTATTGGCATATATGCAGACAACGTTAGAGAGTAACGACGTCGCAAAGATTTCTTGAATCATCCTCTCGCTATTGACAAATATTCGCTGTTTATTGCAGAAGATGCGAAACTAGAGAATCCTCTCTCTCTTAATTTAGATATTAATCGCAGGAGAAATCGCGTGCGCGACACTGGAACGAAGGATATCATCGAGGACGAAAAAAAATCACACGATGACGTCCACGGTGATGTCTCATTAGCATGCAGGACTTGCGAGTATTTGCAGACCAGGCTCAAAGTACCGTTGCCGATCTCGTTGCTCCGTTACGTCTCTCGCGTTCCTGTCCGCGTCTTTCGTACACATGAAAAATCTGTGACGCAGTCGCGTAAAAATTTAGATTAATATCGAAAACGTGTTTCATGATTGGATACTAAGTTCCTCTAAGAAAATCAGGAAAGAATCCTTTGCCAGTTCGGACCAGTTTTAACACAGAAAAAAAAAGAAAAGAAGCAGAGAAAGAGAAAAAGGTTGAATTGCAATTCGTGCAGTGGCATTGAAGCGAACATAATTCTCGCGACAAAGCAATAGGAACTTCAAGGTTGTTATTTCGCTTAAATGGGGTTCAAGAGGTCTAAGTAGACAAACGCTTGAAAATTCCGTGTTTGGAATGTGATTTAGCTCTTCAACCGAAACACTGTAATAAATTTTTTTAATTCCAGAGTACTATATATATGCAACAATCATATATTTATTTCTATATAAATTTATTGATAGAAAATAATTTTTGTACATTAAATATTCCAAAAAACAAAACATTTATTAGATATAATTTTTTCTTTTCAAATATTTTTCCAAAATAATTTAATTTAGAAATTTTTTAATATTTTAATAAATTTGTCTTATTTTTTAAATCAAGGATCTTTAATTTTAAGAAATAATATTCTTAATCTATCGATATAATCTATCGATATAAATTATTAAATTATGTAAAAATTATACGTTAAATTCTTTGTTATATTTTATGTTAAAATAAGCTTAATATATGCCATCAATATTTGTAAAAAATATATATTCCATTATTAATTCCGTTATTAATTGAACATGCAATGTAAATTTTTTATAAATAAAAAAGTTTAGTCTGTAAAGATATAATTAATGTTTTAATATTTTTCTTGCATAGAATTTTAATTATTCAGATTTCTCTCTCTCTCTCTCTCTCTCTCTCTCTCTCTCTCTCTCTCTATCATTTTTCTAAACCAACAAAACGCATTAACTTAAAATATACAAATCATTCTTTGACGACTCCGAGTTAGCGGATTCATGATAATGTTGCCTTTGCAATTATTATAAATTAAGTACATTCTTCATAAACGGTTACCAGATAACTGTTCATTCATAATAATTGTCGTGGTTACTACTCGGAGATTACTGTAAATTAATCCCATGTCTACGTAACAGCGTATTCTACGAAAAGGGATAAACCCTTTATATTTTTACACGGAACCGTCTGGGTCGCTACAAAGTTCCTTTCTTCTTCGGTTACAGAGGCGGACCTTGTCGGGACTTCTCATTCCATTGAGATGACGCGTGGCGTGGCGCGCCAAGGCACAGCAGACGAACAGCAAGGCGAGGTTCAATGCCAATGAATTTTACATATTGCAACACTCGAAGGCTTTAAGGAGCCTGCAGAGGAGCTCTTGGGAAGACAGAAAGTTCCTTGCGGCTTTCTTACTTGCCGCATAAAATCTCTTGTTTTAAGACCTTAATTATCTGTTTCAAATGTACAGAATGTAGAGAAATTTAATTATAGTTCACAAAAATAGCTTTGGATTCGTCTCAAGATTGTATATAAGAAAAAAGAAATCGATTAAAAGTATGAGTAAATAAATGTATAACAAAAACTTCAATTTTAATTAAGGATTCATCAATATTTATCTGCGAGAAGTTCAAATTTCCTTATCGGATATTTAATATTTATAAATCACACGAATGTATTTATCACGAATAATGATTAACCGATAATGAGTAATCCAAGTACTCAATGAATGCTTGTAAGTCATAAGTAACAAGCGATACTATTTATTTAGTCTATCTTTGTGCGGAAATGACAATGCAGAAATGATAACGCATTCGGCGAAGACCCTGTGAATCATCCCATGCGAAGAAAAGTGCTAAGTATGTCGTGAAGTAAATAAATAATTATCGACGTTCGTCTCACGTTATTTCCCACAGAAACGATGGTAATGATAATATGTATTAGAAGAAATGGCGAGACCATTCGCCATCAGACATATGTGTCTTCGCACAAATACAAACCGGATATGCACTACAAACTCCAGCGTAAAGAAAGGAGAGAGTAACAACGAGGACTTCCGTGATCATAGGAGTGAGAGATCCATACGGATTCCGCTACGGCGCGACTCACATTCTTTTCGTCGTACTGCAATAATTACTGTTAGTCTGCCGCTTGATTGCGGGCATTAAACTCGCCCCTAACAACCGTAAGACGTCTGGGAATTTTCGATGGAGCATGAACGAAGAATTACCTGGAAGAGAGAAGAGGAAGGTGGATCGTTCATTTGAGATCGCAGGATACGTCGTTTGAGAGCACTCGAGAGGCAAAAGACTTAATGGGTCAAGAGCGAGGTAATAAGTAGCTGGTACTAGCCATTCGAGGCGCATTAAGAGCGCGGATTACATCATTTCATATGAGACATCGTTGCTCGGAAGCAGTCAAGATCGTCACAATTGAATGATTACCGTGTGTATCAAGTCTTTTATACGAAACGTTTGTAAGAAACGATCTGTATTTTTATCAAAAAAATAGAATTAATTCAGAGGATTAATAATAAATAATAATAAAAATAGATTTTTGGGAACAGTTATAGTAAATTAAATTAAAGATAAGCAGGATCGTAATTGAGCGTGAAATTATCACGATTTTTAATGTAGTTCACTTTCAATTCATAAGGTGGCAATGTTTTATCCTAGTTATTATTCTTTTTATTTTACAATTT
>Ga0157364_1002190_pt1 | contig 17852 bp, 11 predicted proteins | sample AttsexASBM2_FD_111476 | JGI IMG/M metagenome (GOLD analysis project Ga0157364, IMG submission 111476) | Fungus gardens microbial communities from leaf cutter ant in Ribeirão Preto, State of São Paulo, Brazil - Atta sexdens ASBM2 | ecosystem: Host-associated > Fungi > Mycelium > Unclassified ...
ACCACAGGAAGTGTTCAGTAGGGAGCTATCCCCCACCTACTAATCCCTTTGTACTGTCATGTCCAGTGGCCTCCTTGCTAGGAGACCTCCCTATTTGGTCTGCAGTCTAGTCTGTTCAATGGCTAATGGTAGGCTGAGCCTTTAACTAACAACCTCCCCATTATAGGTGCATCTAGGACTAGATCTGACTTAACGGCTTAAGCCTGCCAAGTAGGTCAGCATGGAGTTGCACCCATGCAGTACTCCAGGTGGGTTTTCCCACATCCTGGTGATTCCAACACTCCGGCTTCAACTTGAGCCTGAACTGATCATTATTATACTAGCAGACTGACAGTGGATATAGATCTCTCAAGCCAGAGAAGAGGGACCTACCCCATTCTGCTATGGCCCAGTCATGGCAGAGGTACTACTCTCTACTGTACCTTCCCGTCCCCTAGCAGGTGGTTCACTTATACCTATAGGTACGGATCCCCAACCTGTCCAGAGTCACTGCCTTGCTACCTGCCAACCTAGTGAGTGCTCCAGAACAGGTCTGGACTAGGAGTTGTTTCCACAGTGTGACTAACTACCTCTCAGTTGTACAACCTAAAGGTGCAGGGTGTCCTGTTCCTATCCTAGCTCTACCAGCTAGGTTTATACCAAACGGTGGGCTGAGCCCTTAACCAATTAGCCCCCTAGAATCTAATCCAACTAGGTGGGTTTATGCCAAACAGTAGGCTGAGCCTTTAACCAATCAACTTCCCAGGATCAGATTGTTATTCTCCTCGTTCCCCATCTTATATTAACCTATCCTTTCAGTTCTAGTTACGGGTATCACCAGGTATAGTGCTCACAATGAGAACTAGTCTAACTACTTGGCCTTGCAAGATATACAAATCCTGCCCCCTAGGGAGTCTATTACTAGACCTTGCGTCCTGGCAGCAGTAATGCTTGCTAGTCCTATAGTATACACCAATTATAGGAACCAAGAACCCCAGTGGTTGCCATATGATATTACTACCACATGGTCACAAAGTTAAGATATTTGTGCTTGGAGGGAATTGAACTTTCAACCTTTTGAACACTCACTCAAGTACTCTCACCAGGTCTTCAATGATTGAAACCACTAGGCTACTGGGGCCTGCTGTTGCACTGTTATATAATTATATATCATAATAGAATATAATAGAAACTTCTAAAAGAAATAATATTATTATAACATATTTGACATATTAATCTTAAGAATAATATATAGCTCTTTAGGATAGGTTATTAGTACTGTAGCACAGACTAGTAGCCTAGCATATATAGATAGACTATTTTATACTAAGAACTTTATTAAGTTCTCTTATAGTTATCTAATCCAAGATTATTCTTTTGTTCTTACTCCTAAGCCTAAGTTTTAATAGAACTCTTATCTGCTTCAAGAGTTGGTTGATATCAAGTTGACTCATATTGTTATAGGAAAGAAGAAAATTAATTAGTGATAATATTGAAAATGAAAATGTATAGAATGGTAATAGAAAGAAGCTTGTACTAGTCTCACTTTTAGACTTATATTCTAAGCTTAAAGTAATTCTTGTAAGTGCTAGTAAGCTCTCTTCTTGTCCTACTTTATACTATCTATTAACTGCTTAAGCTACTAACTACTACCTTAAGAAAAAAGTGTTTGATTTTGGTTTAAAAAAACTATTCTTGTTATAATTGATGTCTCATAAACTCAGTATAAACTAGGGTAAAGGGTAATGACAACATGATTAGCTATACCAAAGTAGTCTCAGTCAGCACCTCATGTAGTAGGTGCTCTATCCTTGCTATCTCCTCATTATTCTATGACTCAATTATCTTATGTATTGTGGATCTTTTCCTTGTTGTACTTTCATATATATAGTATAGATGTACTCTTGTATCTTTACACTTTACCAATTGTATCTTCCCCTACTCTATTATCAAGTCTTTGCCTAAGTTATAACATAAGCTTAGTCTAAGGTTATAACAATTCTACTCTAGATGAGATTTTAAGAACACTTATTATTCTCCTGCTATACTAGTTATAAGAAAATCAACAGTACAGAGCTAATAATAGAAGAATATAACAAATATATCCATACAATGTTATTATGTCTATTAAGCACTAGTAGGCTTTGATACAAAATAAATAGTTAAGTTTTTCTTGCCTAACTAGTATATTCCTTATACCTATAGTCTAGTAATTCTTCTTGACTAAAGGTAGTATTGCCTTCAGTTAAGGATAGTAAGAGAATAAGAGAAATAAAAGGCCCTGTATTAAGCAGTCTTAGAAAAGACTATTAAGTTCTAATATTATAACTTAAGTCTTTAAGTAAAGATAAAAGTTATCTTTTGTATTGATTAATACAAAAAAACTCAATAAAGTTCTAAGTATAAGTTAGTCTATCTTATATACTATAGATTGTGGTCTGTATACACACTATATCTAATCTATCCTAAAGCCTATTGTTGTGGCAACTACTTATCACAATGACAAATGATAGCACAAGTGAGTAAATCTCAAAGTGGATATATTGTGGGTAGTTCACAAGAGAACTCAACAAGAAGCCTCTTCTTAATTAGAGTCCTATTTATACAAAGTCCTCATAATCTGTGCTACTTCCTCATGTATGTCTTAAGGTCACTATATTGTATACATATGCCCTGACGTCATCTTCTAGATCCTTCTACCACCTTCTAGGCCTATGACATTATATCATATGACATGTCATATGACTACAGTATTACGTACCTTTTTATCATCCAAAAGAAAAGAAAAAGAAAAAGAAAACAAAATCTCTATAAAGTTAGAAAATAAAATAAAATAAAATAAAAAATTGTTCATGTATAGAGCATCCCATAACACCTATATACTTTTCATAAGATCAATATATTGTTGTTATACTATAATGTTACCTATTTTATAACCTTTTATGTCCTTTTCTGTGTTATGTGATTGTGTGACATGTGACTGTGACCTGTGTGACCACCTTGTAATAGGTATCATACTTCTGTCATGCTATGTAACTTATGTAATCATTATATATAATGTTATATCACACTCTCTTATCTAAGTTTAAAATCAAAAAACAAACTTAAAAATAAAATAAAGAAAAGGAAATAAAATGAAACCAAGTCCAATGTTTATAACTCTAATAATTAGTGGAAAAGATAACAAATCTAAATAGGCATTAGAGGGAGAGTAGGAGAGAAGAGAAAAGATTAAAAAATAGATGGAAAATAGAAACTTAGGTATCAAGGACAAATACTAGTAGGGTATAATAGCAATAGTTGCTATAGTCTCAAGTTTGGCTTAGAAGATAAGAGATTTCTCAATAGTAGCTGCTAGCAGGGTTTACACCAATGAAGAAAGTTGAGAGAACAAACATGGTTATAGTATATTCAAACTAATAGGCAAAGTTTGTGTCTAAACAAAACTCATGTGCTATGAATACAGATTGTAAAAGAAATCATTATAGTTATGGAAGATTTGGTCATATTGCAAGAAACTATAGAAATTAGAGAATGGTAGGATAAGAAAGAAGGCTAGAGTACAGAAGTAATCAAAACACTGAGAATAATTTAAATAGAGAAAAGAACTTAATAGTTCTTGATTAAGCTCTTATAATTACAATAGGCTGGAGGGTGAGATAGCATAGTAATAATACCCCCCCTACTATGTATATTAAGTCTACTCCTATCTTATTGTAAGATTGTGGGTTTGATCCTATAATAATCCCATATATAAGCATGAACTACCATTGTATTCTATATAATAAATTGTTGATTCAAAAATAAATAATTACAATAGATTTGTAATGCTTTCTAGAATAATAAACAATAAATTTTGCTATAATCTAGACAATAAGGATATTGTTGGATAGTAGTACAATAGGGCTAATAATGAGTTCAGAGTTTGTAAGGAAGCAAGGATTTAAGTTAAAAAAAATAGAAAACCCAATATATATAAGAAATGTGAACAGTTTCTTCAATAAAAAAAGACCTATTGAGTATATAGTAGAGATGAATTTTATTAGGAGCAAAGAGAGAGAATGGAGACAGATGTGATTAGAAGATAAAAGTGAAGTATAATTTTGGGAATGCTATAGCTAGCTCACCACAATTCTAAGATTAACTAGAGAATAGAAGAAATAAAGATGATGAGATGTCTAGAAGAATGTAGAAAGCAATTAAGACCAAAACAAGGAAAACCAGGGTAGCAAAAATAGAGAGAAGAGAAATAGAAAGAGAAGGGAAAGAAGCAAGAAGAGAAGGAACAAAAAAAAGGAAAATAAGAAAAATAAGCCAAAAAAGGAGAGAATGATAGAAGTCAAAAAGATGGTAGAAAAATAGGAGATTTGGGATAAGGAAGAAGAAGTAGCAAAATACAAAGAAAAGGCCAAGAAACTAGTATCTCAAAGATTTCACAAGTAAATTTACATCTTTGGAAAGAAACAAGTAAGAGAATACCAATAAAAAAGTTGTGGAATCATGGAATAGAGACAAAGGAGAGGTTTATGCCAAGGAAGGGGAAGATGTATCCATTATCAAGAGAGGAGAGAGGAGAAGTATAAGAGTTTATTGAAGAATAATATATATTAGACTCTCAAAATTGCCTCAAACAACATCAGTATTTTTGTAGGAAAGAAGAATGGTAAGAAGCATATAGTATAGAATTATAGATATTTAAATGAATGAACAATTAAAAACAATTATCCTTTATCTCTAATTTTGAATATTATAGAGAAAATTAGTACTAAGAAAGTATTTACTAAATTAGATTTACAATGAGACTATAATAATGTATGAATAAAGAAGGGAGATGAGTGGAAGGTGGCATTCATAACTCTAGAAGGGTTGTTATAGTTATGTTCTTTGGACTAACAAACTCTCTAATAATATTCCAAATGATGACATAATTGTGAGAATAAAAGAGGAGGAAGGATATGATGAGATAATAAAAGAAGTAGTAAAGAGGTTAGTGGAAAATGATTTATATGAGAAAAATACAAGTGGAAGATTAGGAAGATAGGGTTCTTAGAAGTAGTGATTGGACCAGAGGAAATTAAAATGGAAGAGAAGAAGGTAAAGAAAGTATTGGACTGGCCAACTTTAAAAGAAGTTAAAGATGTACAAAAGTTTTTGGGACTAGCCAACTATTATTAGTAGTTTATTAAAAATTTCACAGTTATAACCAGATCATTACATAATTTAGTGAAAAAAGAATCAGAAGAAGGATTGGACAGAGAAGCAAGAAAGAGCATTTCAGAAGCTAAAAGAAAGATTCATAATAGAACCAGTGTTAGTAGTACTAGACTTAGACAAAAAAATAAGAATAGAAGTTGATGCATCAGATTATGTGACAGAAGGAATTTTATCTATAAAATATGAAGATGGATGATAGAGATCTGTAGCTTTTCTCTTAAAATCTCTAAATAAGACAGAGAAAAACTACAAGATTCATAATAAGACAATGCCAGCAGTGATAAGAGGGTTGGAAAATTGAAGACATCTATTAGAGGGTGCCAAGTTTAAGTTTGAAGTTTGGACAGACTATAAGAACTTAGAATATTTTATGAAGATATAGAAATTGAACAAAAGACAGGTCTGTTAGGCACTTTACTTGTTAATATTTGATTTTATCTTGAAACATATACTAGAAACAAAAATGGGAAAAGCAGATGGACTTAGTAAGAGACTGCACTAGAAAGTGGAAGTAGAAAAAGATAATAAAAACCAAAAATTAATTAAAGAAGAATGGATTTGTAACTTAGTAGAAGTAGTAATAGAAGAACCTGAGGTAAATATATTAGAAAAAATAAAAGTCGCTTGGGGTAAAGATGAAGAGGTAGTTAGAGTGATAGAAGAGATGAAGAAGGCAAGAATTGAGAGAATATGAATAGTAGGCAGAAGAAGATTTAGTGTTAAAGAAAAAAAAGATATATATACTAAAGAATAAGAAGTTGAGTAGAGATAATCCAGTTGCATCATGATATACTGGTATTTGAACATGGAAGAAGATAAAAGATGACAAAGTTGGTAACAAGGAATTACTAGTAGCCTGGAGTGACAAAAGATGTAGAGAAATATATAGACAGTTGTGATATATTAAAGAATGAAGAATAGGACAGAGATATAAGTGGGAAAGCTCAAGTTGAGTGAGATACTAGAGAAACTATAAATATATCTAACAGTTAACTTTATTACTAAGTTGCTATTAGTAGCAGAAAAAGATGCAATATTAGTAGTGTATAATAGGTTGTCTAAGATGACATATTTTGTGGCAACAATAGAGAGAACATTAGCAAAAGGACTAGCAAGGCTATTTAGAGATATCTGAAAAAGTTTGAGAAAACTAGTGAAAATGGAAGTTAGTTTCTCCAAAAAGTAATGTCAAAGTTGAAGATAGTAGACTTTATTTTATTTTTATTTTAATCTCATTTTTATTTTTTTCTATTTATTTCTTCTCTTAAGCTTAGGGTTAGGGTTTAGCATAATATCACATAACACAATCACAGTTATAGTTATATAAAAGATTATAGAGGGTTCTAGAATAAGAATATCATACTATATATCAATGATATGTAAATACACATGCTCTTTAGAATAGACTAGATTTAGTATAGCATAGACTATCAGCCTAGTGTATATAAGATAGACACTTTGTACTTGAAACTCTATTGAGTTCTCTTATGTTATCTAATACAAGGATAATTTTTTTTTTGCTTTAACCCTTAAGCTTAAATCTTAATAGTTAGAATAACTAGACAAAGATAGTAGTATTTTAGCAGAGTTTACAACTTCAGAAAAATTCTAAGTGCTATTGTCCAATAGTACTATATATATAACTTGTCTCTAGAGAAATCCTAAAAGAATAAGATTATCATATGTTAAGTTCACTCATTTCAAAAACTATTCTCTATAATGGTGATATCTTGTTTAATTTCTAATAAAAGCTTATCTTCTATAATAGTCTTATTTTCTACAATAACAGTGGTAATGTAATCAAGTCTAATCCTACAAATACTCTATCTTTCCTGCCCAACTCAACCTTTCATGGTGTAGTTCCCCTAATTTCCCTTATTAACCTCTCTCAGTATCTTACCTCTGAAATCTCTGCTTGGGACTGTACTCTAAAGCCCTCGGATATCTTCTATAATTTATACTTGTATATAAAACTAGTAGTTACACTATAATTTACTAATTTGATAATTAGATATTCAAGTTGAACTCAATCTCTAGTATCTTTTAGTAATATACTATTATTAGCACTCACTTTCTTTGGACTTCATTTCATCTTCTGAAATTGCAACCATGTAGCAGACAGACAGTATAGCATATAAGCTAAAATCAAGGTTATTCTGTAAAGCTTATATTATTATACACTTTGTATGAAATTTTCATACTTAGTATATCCTAAGCTAATTCCATAGGCTTTTCCCTTCTAATGTAAACCATATCTAACAAAAATAGAATTTCCTAGAAATAGCAGCTACTTTAAATATCTAGAAGTTTATACTAATTAAGCAAAATATTAGACAGAATATTTGGTAACATCACTACAGAATAATGAAGCTATATAGTTAGAAATCTTAGTAGAATGTTACTAGATAGTAGAAGCTTATAGTTAGTGGCTGAAAAAGGTAGGTTAATAGTTGTGAGAGAGCAAGTGGGTATTTATGAAGTACTATGAAGGTTAAGAAAGTCTAATAGTATTATTTGTCACATCCTGTGTTCTAACATCATCTGTTCCAACCTACAGATTGTCAAGAATGAAAGAAGTAGACTTAGTTTATTTTCAGTTTATTTTCATTTTCCTTTTAATCTTTATTTTCTTTTTAATTTATTTTCATAGTTTCTATTTTTAGAACCTAGGGTTAGGGTTAGAGTAATGATTGGTTACAAGTCATAAGATATGATGGAAGGAAGTAGAAGGTTCTAGAAGAAGTGACGTCATATAGTATGTATACTATATGCTAACCTCATGCTTAACACATAATCATTTAGAGTAGGCTGTGCAGTAGCTAGCATGGACCATCTAGTTAGGTATATAAGGTAGACTACTTTGTAAAGAGCTCTCTATCAAGTTCTCCTATGTTATCCAATACAAGGTTCTACTCTTAAGTCAACTCTAAGGTTTTTGAGTTATAACACAGATAACCACTTACTTCTATCTGTATTCCTAAACCTCTTCTGGTATAGATCAAACCTATCTATTTCATCTTAGATATCCTTGCTAATCTAAGATAACTCTATAGATATTTCTTTCTTAATATTTGAGGATCACCTATAACTAGAATAATTCACTTAGCAGTTACATTCCAGATAGCTACCATAGATATACTAACTAGTATATAATCCAGTAGCTTATACTATAGTAGTTATTCTAAAAATCAACTAAAACTAGCACTCTTCTTTTGATATTAGTAACAATATACCTTATCATCTTCTAGTAGTTGTTCCACTCTCTAAGTCATCAGTTCTCAATCCAAAATATGTAATTCATGTAACTTATAGAGGTGCAGTACTTAAGCTGAAGCTAAAGGTCATTCTGTTCCATCTTCTGTATTCTTGAATAACACAAAACTACTTAGTTCTGGACTTCCAAGATGTTCTTCCAGATAATAAGATGTAAGCTATATCTAACATTATTATAGTATTAGTATAAAGCTTGGGAAACAAGATGACCACAGGATTGATTTGAACTTTGGTGGATATTACAAACTTGAATTTAGATGAAATAAAAGGTCTTCTTATAACAGCTTATACTTTAACACTTCTAAGAAAAAATTGTAGGCTACTTGTTGCAAATAGTATACTATAGACTATAATTAAGCACTATGTAATAAATTGTTGACCAAAAAATAAAAGAATAACATGTATATATACAAATCTATAGATAATATTTGAGTAACTCATTTTAAGTACTATACTGATTACAGTCATAAGTATGAATAAGCAGAATATTTACTAATATTTCTTTCTGTTCTTCTAAAAGTTTTTTCTATTTTGCCAATATACTCTAGCTTCCAAAAATATGATGATGGTCATGGAGATATTAGACACAGTTCACACCTTATTATCTGAGATCCAATAATAGGCTCTTGAAAGTCTAAATAAGTAATTGTATATTATCCAAGTATGTGAAATGATCTTCAGCTTCAGCTTGTATGTTGTACCTCTACTAGTTACACTAGCTGTATATTTCAAAAGAAATACTCAGGATATGATGGATAGACAAGTTTCTTGGAAGATAAAGGGTGTGTTATTGCTAACACTAGAAGTTGGTAACATTTTTACTCAATTTTCAGTTTAAAGCTTTATAGTATAACTACCAGCTTATATATATACTAAGTATGGTATCTAGAATAGTTATCTGGAAATTAAGACTACTAAGCAAATTACTCTGTTTTTGTAATCCTCAAATGTCTGAGATAGAAATCCATGAAGTTGTTAAGAGTCCAGTAAAAATATCTAATGTGAAATGAAAGACTGTAATCTGTACTAAAAGTGATTGGTAGATATAAATGAGGAAAGAGGTATTATCTGTGGTTTGGAACAGATATGGCTAGATTAGGATGTGACAAGAAATAATAATTTGTATTGGGATCATTGTGAGTCAAAAAGTGGTCTTCAAAAATATATTGCTTCTTTCTCTTATATTACTATCTTATATGGTAGCACCCTACAGAGATTTAATAAATATATTGTTTCATTTTATTACAAATTCTTAAAACAACTCAAGAATATTCTTTATAATAGTATTAATAGATATTGAAATAGATATACCTAGAGGTAGGTCAAGCTCTACTAACTCTAATAGTTTTAAGGAATTGTTCATATAATCTAATATATTATCTATGACCTATGTAGATAGAGTTCAAGCTTTAGCTAATAACTCTATATATGTAGATTAAGTTGAAAACAAAGACTTCAGAGTCTGTCTCTCTCCTATATGACTGTCAAAGAAAAGAGTAACAACTCTACTAATCTAGTGCCAATATTTAAACCTACTCATACTTTCTATAAGGTAGAGATAAACAATATGACTACTACTCATGGCCTAGAATTAACAGTTATTCCATATACTGTTAATCAGCCTACAGATCCACAGTTATAGTATGGTAACTTCTATCCTATCTCTATTTTTGGTATGAGTGAATATTTGAAAGATAATACTAAAAACATCATGTGCTCACTTTTTAGAATTATGGCCTTTATTAGACAATACAAATTATAAAACAAGAATTTTAGAAACATTTCTCTCTCTAAGTTTGGCTTTGCAGCATAAAATCTTCTCTTAACTATTTATGAATCTGGCTTGGATAAATTAGCAGCTAATAAAAAAGATGGCAAAAATAAATAGGAAGATATATCTAGAATCCCTCTTCCTATTCTCTTCTAGTCTAGCAAGAGTATTTTGGCCAAGTTGAAATTTTTCAAAGATAACCAAACATTGAATTTAAACAGTTAGAACAGTAAGCTCTCATATGCTCAGACTTCTAAGAGTAATGTTAAGAACTTTTTCAAGATCAAGAATATATTCTTCAAACTATCTGTTGATAAAATTTTAGAAATACACAATGTCATTAACAAGTTTAATCAGAAAGATAAACTTAAACTTAATATGACTATGAAAGATCTCTTTAGAAAACAAATTATCATTCTAATAAGAATAAACTGTCAGAGTTGAGAACAATGGACTTGGAATATTTATTTTATTTAGTTCTATTTTATTTAGAAGAAGAAAATAAATGGAGATGTAATGTCACAAATGTGTGACACCTGTCATATTGTGGTCACATCATGTCACAGTCACAATATCATGTAATACAGAGAATATTATAAAAGATTCTAGAACAAATAATATAACAAAAGTATATTGGCCTTATAGATAATATATGGATATTAGGGTAGGCTAAATACAATATAGCATGGACCATGAACCAAGTGTATATAAGATAGAGTAGTCTATACTAGGAACTCCATTGAGTTCTCTTGTGTTATTCAATACAAGGATAGTCTTTTATCCTAACTCTTTGGACCTAAGTTATAATATAAATAATATGTAAAGATTAATAGTGCAATCAAATATGCATATTGCTAACATTAACAGACTATCACAAATGAGCTACTTACTGGTTGTGATGCTTGAACTTAATAGTGTTTCAGAGGTTCAGTATAAGAAAATAATGATAATAGGTGATAAGTAGTATCAACAGGAATAATTAATGTTATTAATGTTATGAGACAAGAGTGTGGACAGACTTTGGCTAAGATTAGAGTTAGCGGACATAGAACAGTAGTAATATTATTAGTCTACAATGGAGGAAGAGCACATGACCTGAAAGTCATGTAATATAGGCTAGAGTAGTCTAGAGTGATCTGGAAGGACTTAGGGTCTAGAAGAATTGGGAGGAGTCTAGAGAAGAGTTAGGGTTAGAGATAACATCAAGAGATAATGGTTTCTCATGGTGTACACATAGTGTATACATGTACAACAAAGATTAAGAGTATAATATCAGAACACATGTATATAGCATGGTAGCCTTATAGTGGATGAGTAATAGGACATGAGGTCGATGCATGGACATTAGGGCAGGTAGATATTATTGTAGCACGGACCACGTTGTATTTATATAAATAGAAGAGCAATGTAGTGAGGGCTCCTTGTCGAGTTTTCTTGTGATCTCCACTACTAGATGGCCTACTGAGAGCTTTGCTGAAGTAAGCATACTACAAGTGTTGTTTCGGCGAGTGGTTGCTACAACAATTAAGTCTAAGGTCTAATTCTCAGACACAGAAGTATATATATAAAAAAGTGATAATCTATACACAAGCTGTTGTAATCACATGATCAAAACTCATACCTGATAGGAGCTATTATCTGTCATAGCAGCTGTTAGACTAATTTTAGAGGATAACTAATTATACCACTATATTGATATGCTTGTATCTCTATGAATACTTATTTCTATATAATATACCATATATCATTAAAAACAGTTTGATAAGTACTTTCTAATACAAGTTTGATTATACAAATCCATTTAGCCATTCATGAGATATTAGCAAACAAAGCTTTTATAGTTACTGATGGCCTGATATCTCAATTGTTTGCTATTGCTTTGGTACATCCCATATATGTGCAGATAACCCTTATTTGAAGCTTTACATTACAACTTAGTTTGTAAAAATTGGTTTACTGGTTGTGGAGATACAAGCTGAATAAAGTTTGTGATACAGGCTTTTCAAGGAAATTAAATTAGAAATCATGGTTAACTTTATTCAACCTAACAATAAAGATATTATTATTACAACTAATAAGATAACCACAATCTCAGACTTGAATATTGTAGAAAAATATGTGAAAGACTTGAATAATGTAGATTCAAGCAATACTATAAGTCCTAGGCTTTCTCAATCAAAGTTCTATCTAAAGATTCTAGATATTCTATATTGTGTTGAAGACACCAATCTCTCTATTACTGCAGACATTGTTAAGAGAGTTATTCAAACCACTTATATCTTTAATGATGTTGTCTTAACATCTTGTTTGTATATCATCAAAGCATTTCCCAAATCAGACATAGCTATTATATAGGTTGATATTTAGAACTCCCAAAACAGTACAAAAGATTGGTTACTTATAAATAGGTGTTTCAATATAACATATCATATTACTACTATCAGAGAAACCAACATGAATTCTAGCATCTCACAATACAAAAACTGCTGGAAATAGGAATTTATGTGTTAAATACATTGGTCTAAATATCTAAAATGTAATGGACCATGCAAACTTGAATACTATAGAGATATAGCATGATGTTACAAAGCTAACTTCAAGACTAACCCCTAAGACTTGAAGCTCTGAAAAGAGAATCTTATACTTATACATTCAAATGTATTAACTGTAAAAAAGACTATCAAGCTGATAGCACTAACTGTCTGTTTTTGAATCATAGGTTCAATAGGGAATGATATAACAAGAAAACACAAGAGCTCCAAGAAATCAAAGCTAACTTAATTTAACTGTAGATGGGGGCAAACAATAATCCTGAAATCTTTCAACATTTTTCTGCAGAACATTTATAAGAACAGGCTTCTTACTAATACTATTTTAGAAAATAACAAAAATTTTGACATTTTATTTATACAAGAACTGCCCTGGTTAATTATTCATCAAATTCCAAGCTCTATATCTAAAAAGAAGAAAGATATTATTAGTACTCCTTACTACCCTTTCTAAATCACATTTACAAGATTAGCTAACTTCAACAATGACTATTCAAAGATCATTACATATATCAACATCAAACTAATCAGTCTTTGCTTTTTACTAAAAAAAGACATATTTAACCATTGAGATATTAATCTTATTTTTTTTAATCAAGATACTATGTACTTCATTATAAACATCCATTCAGACAATCATCAAAATACCTTAAAGAATACTAAGATAAATTTAAACAATGTCCTAATTATAATAGAGAACTTGAATATTAGAAACAGTGATTAGAATCTATTATATTCTTATCACTCATTATACATAGATACTCTTCTTAAAGTAGCTAATATTTTTGATCTAGACTTATCTACACCTATCAACCTAGATTCCACTCAATTTTTGAATAACTTTCAAGATTTAAATTCAGTATTAAATCTTATGTTTCTCAGAAAAGTGTTGGAAAAATTTAATAACCACTTAATTTCTCTAGACTTTTGAATCTTATCAGATTATACACTGTCAAGAATGAAAGAAGTGGACTTAATATTTTTCTATTTTCCTCTCTCATTTTTATTCTCTTTTTGATTTATTTTCTTTTATTCTATTTTCAGAACTAGGGTTAGGGCTAGAGTGACAAGATCACACTGTCACACAGCAGGTCACATCAGATGACACAGTCACAAGTCACATGACACATGGAAGGATGTAGAAGATTCTGAAAGGATAATGTCATATAACATGTGATATATATGTTGACCTTAAGGCATACACATGGTCATTTAGGGTAGGCTATAAATAGCTCGCACAGACCATTAGGTATTTGTATATAAGGTAGACAATCCTGTACAGAGTTCTCTATTGAGTTCTCTTGTGTTAACCCAATACAAGGTTCATCCTCTTAACCAACTCTAAGGTTTTGAGTTTGTAACATACACCTTTATTAGTGTCTATTATTGTAAAGGAAAAAATTTATTCAAGAAGAGAAATAGTCTATTGTTAGAAATAGTGATAAAGAAAAAAAATTCATTAATAAGCTTAGATATAAGTTAGATTCTATAGAGATGGCTAACATTACCAACTACAAAGAACTTGAATACACTACTCAAGAATTTACATCTATTGTAGAAGATTTTTGGAACTAATTTTCAAAATTGATCAATATTACTAAAAAATCAAAAGTATAGTGGAACAAAAAATACAATAGAGATCTAGCTACATATCAAATGTTCAAAAGCAGAACTAATTGAATGAATTATACAAAGACAGTTAAAACAGCAAAAAAGTTTTTTTTGACAGCAAAATTCAAGAAATTACATTGTCTAACAGGAAACCATGAAATCTTATAAATTATGCCAAGAAATACAAGTTATTAGCTATAAAAGCTATTAAGTTCAATGGCCTTCCATACAATTACTTGAACAATTTGTAGAATGCTTTACACCAATTGTATAATTCAGCTCAAGACTAACCTATCAATTTCCACATTCTTGACAAAATTCCTTCATGTTAACAAGTAGAGTAATCTCCCTTTTCTAGTGTGGAACTTAAAGATGCTATTAATAAATGTAGTAGTTTGTCTACTCTAGGTTCAGACCATGTATTATAGACTTATCTTAAAGAAATAATAAATAATGACAAATGCTGTTCTAATTATTCCTAAACCAAATAAACTTTCATATAATACTTTAAATGCATTTCATCCCATTATTCTCCTCAATATGCTAGGAAAATCAATTAAAAAGTAATAAGCAGTAGATTTCAAATCTATACTATTGTGTCAAATTTCATCTATACAACCCAATTGGGAGACATCAAGCAACATTTAACAACAGATACCAATATCTTCTTAATCTTATACATATAAAATGGGTGAAGGGTTTTCATACAAGTACTCTTATATTTGACATAGTGCAATTCTTTCTCTCCTTGAATCATTATTTACTCTCAATGATTCTAACCAAAGTGGGTTTTGACTCTAATATCTCTCTTTTTTTCTCTAATTATTTAATTAAAAGACAGACCCAATATACTTGGAACAATTTGATTTTATCTTTCTTCAGAGCTGACATTGGTATTGAGTAGGGCTCCACTCTCTCACCTATTTTATCTGCTCTTTATATTACTCTGATTTCTTATATTCTAGAAAAAAGAACAAAAAATCTATTAATTCCTATTCCAATTTCTTGTTTATTGTTTGTTGATGATAATCTTTTTATTTCTTAGGAAATTTTTTTGAAAAATCAAATACAAATCTTTTTTGTAGTTATAAAATTATTTCTTCTCTCTTTAAACAATTTGATCTTGTTATCAAGTATGATAAGTTTAAGATTTTCCATTTTTCTAGATCAACAAAGAACTTTAACCCCTTTTCTTTAAATCTGAAACCTTTAGGAAGTGCTATTCTTAAACTAAAGGACACTTGGCAATACTTGGAATCTTTCTTTGATAGAAAACTCTTGTTTTGATATCACACCCACTACTATACTAACAAAGCATGATCTACCATCAAAAACATAAAAATACTAGAAAATTCAACAAGATGATTATTACCAGTGTACAAATAATTTTTATACTGTACATGTATACTTCCCATTGTATTATATAGTTTCCAGCTCTGGTATTTCAAAGAAGTACTATTATACCACTCTCTCAAAGATCTAAAAAAGATACAAAGAAGAGCAGCTCTTTGGATTATAGATGTTTTTTAAATATCACCCTCATGAGAAATAGAGGCTGTTGTTGGTCTTATCTCCATTCATTTTTATCTTAACAAGATTAGTGGTCAATACCATCTCTGAATATCATTACTTTCTAGACAACATACTATTAACTTTCTCTTGGATAAGCATCATTCCAAGAAAGTCAAACCTCACTATATAACAATTTCTCAACTCACAGCCAAGCAGTAATCAAAAATCAAGAGTCTGATAGTAAACACCAATAACTGCTTGAATGAAATTTTTCCTTCCTTTGACAGTTTAAACAAAGAACTTTCTCCAGATTTTTGTCTGGTTGATTCTTTCTCTAATTATTTCTTTGTTCTATCAGTCAACCAAAAAGACTCCAAATTAGTTACTGCTCATTGAAACAGACTAGACAACATCTACAAAGACTCTCTTATCAAACAGGACATTGTAATTACCATAGCAGATATGAGTATTAAAAACAATATAGCTACCTTGATCTCTTATACTTGCAGAGGTCAAGAAATCATTACCAAAACTACTCATCATACAACTAACATCAACTTTACTAAAGCTGAACTCTTTGCTATCAAATATAGGATTAATTACACTATACATTTACTAAACATCAATTATATTATCATTATCACAAATGTTATTCCTACAACCAAATGAATCTTTGATATATTGATTCATCCATACCAATTACATTCCATCACCATATCAAAGAATCTGAAGAAATTCTTCAATAAAGATTCTAACAAAATTGTTGAATTTTGAGACTGTCTTGTTATGATCACCTCCTCATGTCTTTAGCATGACTTCAACATGTTTATAGGATTCAGAGTTTAATGCAATGATCAGCTGTACTATAGAAGATATCAGTCAGTGCCTCATATAGTAAGCATTGTTTTCTCACCTTTTACTTATTGTTTCCTCTTTGTCTCCTCATAGATTATGATATTATTCCTCATGTAAACCATATGATTGACTCCTGATCTTTTGGTATATATAGTTGTAGATACACTCTTGTATTCTTATGCTTTACCAATTGATCTATCCTTCTATCCTTACTCAAGTCTTTGCCTAAGTTGCAACCTGAGCCAAGCTTAAGGTCATAACATATCTGGACAGTATTAAGTGGTCCTCACATATACTAGTTGACAAAGAGATAAAGTATCTCAAAATTGACTTTGTACTCCCAAGCAAGTTATTATGGAAGTTCTGCAGAAAAGAAGAGTGTAATTCCATTGTTCAAAAATAGCAAATATTTTTCCAAGTATTGGAATTCAAAGGGAGAAAATTCTTTAAGTTGAACAATAATGACAACATACTGATTCAGTCTGACTTATACCAAGAATAGAGCATGGCTGAAACATTTTGGCTCCTCAAATTCATTATATGCTTGAGTCACCAGACTGATTATGAATCATGCACCAATCAGTGAATATAGGCTTAGGTTTTTTCCCAAAGAACCTATTGCATGTCTATGCAGTGATTATCCCATTGAAACAAGGCAGCATATTCTTTTTGAATGTCTGCAGTACAGAAAGTTTTGGAATCTGAAGAAAAAGTCTCTGAAAAATATTCTAACTTTTCTAGAGTTCAATTCTGGAGTGCTTTGCTTCTAGAAGAACATCATATAAAAGAAAGGTCTTTTCTTTTGTCTTTAATTAAGTAATTACAATTGTGTAATTACCATGGTCTACCATCATATCCTGTGTAATAAATTGTTGATTTTTTTTTCAAAAAAAAGTGGTCTCTAAAAATAACAAGTATAAAGTGAGAGAGTATAAAGTGAGAGAGTGTGGAAGACTTAGTGTTACAAAATCCAGTGACTATTCTTAGAATAGGTCCCAAACTTATGTAAGTAGCATCCACGGCACTGCTACTATACGGCTACGCCATAATATTCTCTCTCGTATGTCAGATTATGAATTGAATACCAC
>Ga0157364_1002191_pt1 | contig 17851 bp, 17 predicted proteins | sample AttsexASBM2_FD_111476 | JGI IMG/M metagenome (GOLD analysis project Ga0157364, IMG submission 111476) | Fungus gardens microbial communities from leaf cutter ant in Ribeirão Preto, State of São Paulo, Brazil - Atta sexdens ASBM2 | ecosystem: Host-associated > Fungi > Mycelium > Unclassified ...
ACATGAGGTAGAGGCATGGACTTAAGGGCCGGTAATATAATGTTGTAGCACGGACCAAGACAGTATAGTATATATAGTGGTAGATAGAGTAGGAGCTCCTTATCGAGTTCTCTTGTATCAACCCGGTATAAGGTTTATTCACTTGTCCAACTCTAAGGGCTTGTGTCTACAACAAGTAATCCTTGTTAACTTGTATCTACATTATGTTTTTGTTCTAAAATATATATAGTGATTTAATTTCTGTATTGTATGCTCTTTTCTCTACCAGGTTGAATATATTTATAATAGATAGGTAATAGGAATCACATTATATATATTGGATGTTATGACTCAGGTCTCAGAGTTAAGATAAAAGCAGAACCTTGTATAAAGTTTACACAAGAGAACTTGATAATATTTTTAGTACAAGTTGTTTATCTTATAAACACTAAGTTAATGATTTATACTAGGCTATATCTAACCTATCCTAAAGACCATATATTTTATAAAAGAAAAAAAATGTTTAGTGTTCAAGCACACTATAACTCAGGTTGTGATATGATAATTAAGTGATATTATAACAGCATGGTTGCCACATATTGGTTTTTTATCTATTTTCCTTGATTTAACATGTCACATGATGTGAGGTTATAGGCCTAAACTCTGATGGAAAGAGCAAAAAGGATAATATTAAGAAGTATATTAACAGCATGTCTACCTCATAGTGTACACATGTTGCACTCATGGCTAACACATGGGCTTTAGGGTAGGGTTAATTATTGATAGCATGGACCACCTGTAATTTATATAAACAGGATAGCAATTCAGCAGAGACTTCTTGCTGAGTTCTCTTGTGATTTCCACAACAATATCCGTCTTTGAGATTTATTAATTGTGTCTTTATTAGTCTTTGTGACTAGTAGTTGCCACGACAACCTGGCTACATCTATCCCAACCCATCTGTACTTCCAAGCTTCTTCTAGTGCAAATTAACATTCTTTATTCTAAGTTGATCACTTCTCAAACATTCTTGCTAAACTTCCAATAACTGTATGAATTTTCACCCTTATATCCAAGGACTATCTAGACCTAGGATATTGTAGCAACCACTAACTAAGATAGTCAATAGCATACTAAGTAATCTTATATTACAAGAGTTTTATGGGGATTATAAGAGAACTCAACAAGGAGTTTCTAATGTATTGCTATTCTATTTATACTAATAGTACATGGTCTGTGCTAATGATAAATAATCCTATATAAGTGCACTATGTATACACTATAACATAAACATGCTATAAACATGTATCTTGATATCATTTTCTTCTAGTTCTTTCTGTCATATTCCATGTCAAGAACACAAGAAGTAGACTTAACTTTTCTTATTTTCTTTCTCATTTTTATTTTATTTTTGATTTATTTTCCTTTATTCTATTTTCAGAACCAGGGTTAGAGGAACAAGATCACGCTGTCACACAGCAGGTCACATCAGATAACACAGTCATGAGTCACATAACACATAGAAGGATGTAGAACCTTTTGAAAGAAATGACGTTATACAACGTGTGATACATATAGTCGTTTAGGGTAGGCTAGAAATAGCTTGCACAGACCACTAGATGTTAGTATATAAGGTAGACAATCTTGTACAGAGTTCTCCATCGAGTTCTCTTGTATAATCCTATACAAGGTTCTTTCTTTTGTCCAGCACTAAGGACTTAAGTTCATAACATTCCAGGCCTATGACATAGTGTCATATGATGCATCATGTGACTGTAGTTATGTACCTCTTTATCATCTAAGAGATACAAAGAATAAGAAATGAAAAGAAAAAGAAAATCAAAGAAAATAGATAAAATTAAAATAAAATTAAAATAAAATAATATAAGAGTCTAAGTACACTATAACACAGAGTAACTCATTTATAGTTTTTATAAAAATAAGTTGTTAGTGTTCAAGTATACCATAACAATACCCCTCTCTTAAGGTTCTACCTTCAGATAAACTTGTCTCTCCTTCCATCTTGCCTAACTTCTTTCTAACTTCTTCAAATATTCATCTTCAAACTTTCCATTATTTGATCCAAACAAAATCCTTGCTATATACTTCTCCAGTAATTCACTTCTCCTAAGTACCTTTGCTTTTAGATTTGATGTTCTTTCCTTTCTCTTCTCTTTTCTTGTCTGTACTCTTTTTATCTCTTCTTCTCTGATCTCTTTCAAAAACTTTTCCACTAAATCCATTACATTTTACAAATTTTCTAATCCTTCCCAAGTATCTTTCTCTACTGTATATTCTTTCCATCTGACTAAGTACTTTGGCTTTCTCCTTATATTTCTCCTATTCAATATTTTTTTAACTTCATACTTCTTTTCTCTGTCTATTTCTACTGGAAGAGGTGGAATTTTCTTCTGTCCCTTTACCTACTCCTGGTACAATGCTATTCTGCTCACATTAACTACCAAATGGATTTTCATTGACACCAGTAACTCCAACTCCACTACATTCTCTTATATGATTTTCTTTATTTTATATGGCTCCACAAATTTCTTTATCAACTTCTTTGTCTCTTTATTTCTTATCTGCCATGTCAAATCCTTTGTACTTAATAACACTCTATCTCCCACCTTATACTCCACTGCCTCCTTTCTATTCCTATCTGTGTATTTTTTCATTTCCTCCTGTGATTTTTTCAATGCCACTTTTGCTTTCTTATGTATCTCTTTCATCTCTTTTACAACCTCTTCTGCTTTCACATACTTCCCCTTTTTTCTAATCTCAAAGTCCATCCTTGATTCTTTTCTATAATTAACTTTGAACAGTAAAAACTTCATAGACATATATACTTTGTTGTTAAAGGCAAACTATACAGTTGCCAACCATTCTGATCAATTTCCTTGTCTATGATCAATGTACATTCTCAAATACTGTTCTAACTCTTGATTTGTCCTCTCTATCTGTCCATCTATGTAAATGAAAAGCCATAGATAGCTTTGTTTCTATCTCTAACATCTCACTCAACTTCTTCATTAACCCTGCTGCAAACTGTGGCCCTCTATCCAAAATCATACTCTCTGGCAATCCATACAACTTTCATACATTATCTTTAAACAATCTTACTAATCCTTTCACCATTATTTTTTCTGTTATTACTATAAAATGTGACATTTTTGAAAATCTATCACATACTACCAAAATTGAATTATAATCCCTTGATACTAATAACTTCATAATAAAGTCTACTGATATATGTTGCCACAGTTTCTTTAGCACTACATTTTGTCTTAATTTTTCTGCTGGCATCTCCACCCTATTCTTCATTTTATAATACTGATCATACTCTTCTACATATTGCTTTACCTCCTTAGTAACTCCTGGCCATCAATAATTTCTAGTGACCAATTCTACTGTCTTCTACTGTTCTCCATATCCTGCTATCAGCATATCATGATGTAGCCAAATAATCTTCAATCTTAACTCCTCATCCTTTGGAACATATACTTTTTCTTCTTTCAACACCAAGTCATTCTCAATCTGCCACTCATCATTTCTTAATACTTTAACCCTTGCCTTTTTCATTTCTTCTACTACTTTTACTACTTCATCATCTTTTGTTTCTGATTTTTTAATTTTTTCCATAATTTCTTCTTCTTCCCCTCAATAAATAACTGTTCTTTTTCCATCACTCTAATCTCCAACCACTCCCTTTTCAGCATCACCTGATTTTCATTATCTTTCTCTACTCTCTCTACCCAATCTGCTCTCTTACTCAAACTGTCTGCTTGTTCCATACTTTTGCTGGCTATATGCTTTAAAGCAAAATCAAATCTTGACAAATATAAGGCCTATCTAGCCTGTCTTCTATTCAACTTCTGGGCTTTTATAAAATATTCCAAGTTTTGTGATCTGTCCAAATTTCAAACTGACCCTTGGCTTCTTCTAAGAAATGCCTCCATGCCTTTAAACATCTAATGATTACTAACATTTCTTTATCATGAATTTTGTAATTTCTTTCAGCCTTATTCAATGATTTCAAAATATAGGCTACTAGTCTCTACTTTATCAACAACACTTCTCCTGTTACAAAGTCTGACACATCTGCCTCTACTCTCATCTCCTTGTTCAGATCTGGTGTTACTAAGACTGGCTCTATTATAAATCTCTTTTTCAACTCCTCAAATACTTTCTGTTGTCTCTCTTCCCAATCCCACTTCACATTCTTTCTTGTCATCTCATGAAGGGGTTTTGCTACCCTTGTAAAATCTTTGACAAACTGTCTATAGTAGTTTGTCAACCCCAAAAACTTCTGTACATCTTTTACACTTCTCAGTACTGGCCAATTCAATACTCCCTGAACCTTCTCTTTCTCCATCTTTACCCTGCTGGTCCTATTATCACTCACAAAAATCCAACTTCTCTAACCTTCTACACACATTTCTCTGGTTTTACAAATAAATTGTTTTCTGCTATCCTTCTCAGTACTTCTTCCACAATATCATCATGTCCTTCTTCTATCTCTGTTCCTATCATCACATCATCAATAAATGCCACTACATCTCCAGTCTCTATCATATTCCTTAACAAATCATTCATTATCACCTGGAAAGTCATTGGTGAGTTTGTCAATCCAAAGAACATTACTGTCAGCTCAAAGACATCTTCTGGCATTGAAAATGCTGCTTTCCACTCATCTCCTTCCTTTATCCTCATGTTGTTATATTCTCATCTCAAGTCCATCTTTGTAAACACCTTCTTTTTCCCTATACTATCTATCAAATCTGATATCAATGGCAATGGATAATTATTTTTTATTGCCCAACTGTTCAAATATCAATAGTCTTACACTATCCTTTTCTTTCCATTCTTCTTCAGCACAAAGAACACCAGTGACATTTGTAGTGATTTTGATGGTCAAATATATATCCCTTCCTCAACTGATCCTTTACAAATTCCTGTACTTTCTTTCTCTCTATTCTCAACAATGGATATATCATAAAGTACTTTGTATCTCCAGCTGATTTTATAGATGCCTTTCCCCATATTTATGCAGATATGTTTTAGTATAACTTCCCCTTTTTTGGTATAAAACCTTCTCTGAGATCTACTGATCAAGACTTATATTGAAGTACTGAAATCAGTACTCACAGAAGAGTGCAGAGCAGGATGGAACATCATCAAATCTTCTAACTAACAGACATTCTTTCTGACTCTTTTTTCTCAAACATCTTCAAATACTTATGGAATCTCCTAGAAACTATTTCTTTTACCATTCTAATCTCTATCAAATCTTTCTCTTCTTCTTGTTTCTCCTCTATCATTCTTGCTATCTCCATTTCTTCTTCAACTGTTGGCTTTCTAAATTCTTCCTTTCTTTATTTCTACACTTTCACCTTATTTTGCTCTTTTTTCTTCTGCTTCTACTATTCTGGTTTCATCTGCTTTGTCTTCCACTTTTTCCCACACTTGTCTGGACATCTTGTTATCTCTGCCTCTCTAGTTCTCCAATTAATTTCTGGATTATGGTGTGCTAGCTATGGCATTTCTAATATCACACTCCACTTCGAACCTTCTATTACATCTATCTCTGTTCTTTTCTTGTGTCCTCTGTAAAATAATTCTACCTTTACTGTATATTCTATTGGTCTTTCATAATTAAAGATACTATCCACATTTCTTATATAAATCAGCCTCTCCAACTTCTTCTTGAACTTATTCTTCTTCACAAACTCATCACCAACCCTGTCACACCACTATCCAATAACACCTCCACTACAATTTCTTCTTCATCCTCCTCCTGTTTCAATCCAATCTTTACTGTTACCTCTCTCAATAATTTTTCCTTCTTCTCTATACTGTTGTTACTACTTTCTACTTCTGTCTTTTGTACCTCCACTAACTTTTCCTTTTTTCCTCTTTCTTCTCTCAAAATTATTTCCTATTCTTTTCTATCTCTCTTCCACTTCCTTCTCCTATATTCATTACTTTACTTCTCAATACTTCAAATCTATTTAAGGGTATCAGTATTGATTTCTCTTCTCCTCTATTCATCATATTTCTACAATTATGGATGATATGTCCAAATTCTCTATATATAAAACACTTTCTCTCCATCATTGCTCTTTTCCTATTTACTTCTCTTCTTCTTTCCCATGCCTTCTACTGTCTCCACTCCCTTTCTGCTCTTCTTTCTTCTTTTATCCTTATTTCTTCTACTCTTCTCTATTCATTATCTATTCTCTTTCTTTCCTCTTCCCACCTTTTCTTGTTTTCTCTCCTTCTCTGTTCTCTTTCTTGCTGCCTCCTCCTTTTCTGATCTTCTGCTACTTACAACTCCAATATTTGTCTTTGTAAATTTAACAACATCATGTTATTCTCTATTATTTGTTTCAATAATCTAGTTGCTTCCTCTTCCTCTACATCTCTGATCAATTCCTCCATATTTATCTAACTGATATCTACAATGCTGGTTGCCATGGTGTTTGACAACATAAAATAATCTTCTTCAAAAAAGATGTTCCTTCAAAAATTTCCTTTGTAAGTACTAGCTAGTATTCTTTCTACCCAACCTTACACTGTCTACTGACTACCTGTCCACTATTTTACTAACTACTGCCCTAAAAAACACTGGTTAATATCCCTAAGAAGGGAATCCCTAAGCTAAACATTTCCTTACTGAACAATGCTATTCTTTTGTGTGAAAAGATTACAATGGACCTTCAGCACAAGGCTACCACTTAAAAATGTACATATAAACTACTTCAACACTACCCACTTAAACAATGAGTAGTGTCTAGATAGTAGCCTGGGTATGGTCACTACCATCCACAACTGTCTATGTTAAACAGCTAGCTCCTCTTAAGTATAAGATCTGGCTATAGAAGATTTGTAGTGATTGACTGTGTTGGTCACACCCCAAGGATAAGTAAAGAGTAAAGTAAAGGAGACTACATGGTGCAGTGTCCTTGAGAGTAGTTGAGTTCTACTGTTGTAGCAACCACAAGTCAAGATGACTAATAGACCACTAAGTAAACTTATAAGCTGAGTATTTCATAGGAATCATAAGAGAACTCAACAAGGATTTTCTAATGCATTCCTACACTATTTATACAATATATAGATGGTCCATGCTAGTGATAAATATCTTACTCTAAAGTCTATATGTTATCCATGAGATAAATATGCTGTTGATATGCATCTTAACATTATTTTTCCAGCACCTTCTCTCAGATTCTAGGCTTATGACATTATGTCATATGCTTCTTTATCATTCAAAAAAAAAGAAAAAATATCAAATCAAGAAAAATAGATAAAAAAAAAGAAAAGAAAAATAAATTGTTAGTGTTTAAGTATACCATAACATAGATCTTTCTATTACTACTTCTGCTAAGCTACAAATCTATTGTTCTTTAATTAGTGTCTGATTTTCATTGTTTTTTTCTACTCTCACTAAGTCTATTTGCCTTTTCCATTTTTGATTCTGGTACATATTCCAAAGTAAAGTCAAATCTTGATAGATATGACACCCAATGAGCTTTTTTTCTGTTTAACTTTTGTACTTTCATGAAATATTCTAAGTTTTTATGATTAGTCCAGATCTCAAACTTGAACTTTGTACCTTCTAGCAAATATCTTCAGTTTTCCAATTCTCTTATTACTGCCAACATCTCTTTATCATGAATTTCATAGTTCCTCTCTATTTTATCAAGTGATTTCAAGAGATATACTACAAGTCTCCATTTTCCATCTTTACACTCTATAAATAGTACTCTTCCCATTGCATAATCCAATACATTGTCATATATTAAGTCTACTCATTCCTCAGATACATTTCTGTAGTGGTGTTGTTATTATAACATCTTTGGGACAAGCCTATCTTCCATAACAGCTACCCTTCTTGCAATACATTCCCATAGTATTGATGCAACAACTTAGATATCCAGTCTTCTATAACAGAGATACTCCTATTAAACTCAGTCTTCTATGGCAGAGTTCTCCTATCCAACTACTGCCAATGTTTCACTACTGAAATCTCCACTCAGAGCTGTACACTGAAATCCTGTACATCTTTTATATATCTGACTTGTATATAAGACTAGTAGTTATACTATAATTCACTGGTCTGATAATTGATAAAGATAACCTTCTATTGAACTTGATCTCTGGTGTTCAACAGTGATACACCAAATCAGCACATAAGTTGAAGCCAAGATTATTCTAACAAGTCCGTATTATCAAGCTCATCTCACAGAGTTTCTACACTTTATATATTCCCAAGCCAATCCTGTAGGCTTTTGCCTTCTGGTGTAAACTACATTTGACAAAGTCTTAAAGTGTTAAAACAAAAGAAAAGCTTTATATTAAGGTTAACACAAGAGAACTCAATGGAGTTCCAAGTATAAAAGTGTCTACCTTATATATGCTAGACTACTAGTCTGTGTTACACTAATCTTAGCCTACTCTAAAGGCTATATATATTACATGCTATTGATATGTAAGATAATATCATTGTTCTGAAACCTCCTACATCCTTTTGTGTAACATATAATTGTGTGACCATGACATGTGATATGTGACTGATATATGACAAATTTATGACAGTCATGTTAACCTCTAATCCTAAGTCTGAAAAATAAAATAAAATAAAATAGAAAATAGAAATAAATAGAATCTACTATCTTCAACTCTGATAGTTTGTAGCTTGGCCACTCCTATGTTTGACTCTTTATTAGATTGGGGAACTTTTACTGCCTCTCCTCCTTTTAGTCCAGCTTAAGCTATCAGTGCTTATAAGACTATTATCTGTTCTTGTTGCTGTTAGACCAGCTGCTCTATATTGATTGAGCCATATTGGCTCATGTTGTAGTAGATTGGGGATGAATCAATTAGGATAGGTAATGATGAAATAAGAAATGGTGTAGAAGATAAAGATATATATAAAGATAGGGTAGAACTAGTACTAGTTTTTCTCTCCAACTCATAATCTGAACTCAAATCAATCTTGGTAAGTACTAGCAGTACCTTTTTTGTCTGCCTCACATTGTTTACTAACTATCTAATTTACTAACTACTGTTCTAAAAAATTTGTAAACAATTTTGACCTAAGGAGGTCATTCTACTCTAGACAGGATTTGAAGAACACTTGATATTCTCCTACATGTATAGATTACAAGGAAATACTATAGCACAGAGCTTCTATTACAAAAATACTATCTACTATGTTCATACAAGGTAATATGTCTGCTAAGCACTAGTGAGCTTTAATATAAAACAGACAACTAAGCTTCCACTGTCTAGCTAGTACACTTCTTAAACATAGGGTCCAACTATTCTTCTTGACCAAAGAATAGTATTGCTCCTAGTTGAGGATGAAAAGAGAGTAAGAGAGATAAGTAGAGAAGACTCTGAGTTAGATGGTCTCAAGAAAGGGTATTGAGTTCTAATATTATAATTAAAGACTCAGAGTTAAGTCAATAAAAGAACCTTGTATAAAGATTATACAAGAGAACTTGGTGGAGTTTCTAAGTATAAGTTGTCTATCTTATATATACTTGGCTGCTAATCTATACTATACTAATCTAGCCTATTCTAAAAAGATATGTGGTATGACATCATTGTTCCAGAACCTTCTACAATATTTTATATGATATGTGATGTTACACTAAACCCTAATCCTAAGTTCAAAAAATAAAATAAATGAAAAATAAAATAAAAATGAGAAAAGAAAAAGAGAATAGATAGAGTTTACTATCTTCAACTCTGACATTATATGAGTAGGATAATGGAAAGTTTAAAAAAGAGTATCTGAAGAAGCCAGAGGGGAACTGGTAAGAATGTAAGTTGGTTTCTCTTTTAGAGAAATCTTGAAGAGGAGATAATGTCAGAATTGAAGATAATAGACTTAGTCTATTTTATTTTTCTTTCTTATTTTTTTATTTTGGACTAAGAGTTAACATGATGTCACAGAATGTCACACACATCATGGTCACAGTCACATGATCACACATCACACAGAAAAGTGTAGAAGGTTCTGAAACAATAATATTTTATTATATATATAAGGTAGATACTTTGTATTAGAAACTTTATCAAGTTTTCTTGTGTAAATCCTATACAAGGTTTCTTTCTTGACTAAAATCTAAGTCTTGAATTGTAACAGACATAGCATATAAGCTAAAGCTAAGGTTATTTTGGAAAGCTTGCATTACCATATATATCATATAGGAGTTCATACTTAGTATATCTCTAATATTAGATGCAGTTCATACCTCATTATCTGAGATCTAGTAGAGCATCTTGAAAGTCTAGACAAGTGAGTTATGTATTATCTGAGAATATAGAAGATGGGTTAGAACAATATTTGGCTTCAGCTTGTGAACTGCACCTTTACTAGCCATATTGGTTGTATATTTCAGAATGGGACTTAGGAACTTAGTGGATGTAAAACTACTAGAGAGTGGTAAGATATGTCATTGCCAACATCAGGAATAAGTGCTAGTTTTAGTTGATTTTCAGGATAAGCTAGTATAATGTAAACTACTAGATTATATACTAGATAGCATACCCAGAATAGCTATCTGGAATGTAAGCTGCTAAGCAAGTTACTCTGGATACTGGTAATCCTCAGATATTAGGAAATAGAGGTCTATGTTATAGTGTGCTTGGACATTAACATTTTTCATTTCTTTTATTTTTCTTTGATAATGAAGAGGCATATGACTGCAGTCACATGACATGTCACATGATATAAGGTCATAGGCCTAGACTCTGGGAGAAGGGGCTAGAAGGATAACATCAAGGTATATGTTAATAGTATATTCATCTCATAGTGTAGATATAGTGCACTTATGAACAATGTATGAACATTAGGATAGGGTTATTTATTGTTAGCACAGACCATGTATCTATTATATAAATAGGGTAGCAATACATCAGGGACTTCTTGTTAAGTTGTCTTGTAGTCTCTACTTGATATCTGTTTTGAGATTTATTGCTTGTGTTACTATTGGTCTTTTAACTAGTGGTTGCCACAACAGTCTATGGAGTTAATCAAGACTGGTGAGGACATCTGAGGTGGAATGGGAAGATGTGATCTGTACTAGAAGAAGATAGGAAGTGCAGATGAGAATAAAGAGATTATCTATAGGTTGGAATAGATATAGTCAGAACAGGATATAACATCTGAGCCAAATCCATGGGTTTTTATCTTCTAGTGTGAACCATACCTGATGTCAAGATCATTGACAGTGGACTTCATTTTTATTTTTCTCTTTTCACTTTATTTTATTTTTATTTTCTATTTGTAGAACAACTTGGGTTAGGGTTTATCAGTCACACTGTCACAAGTTGATGGCAAAGCCACAAGACTGATCATGAGACATAGGAGAATGGAGTAAAAGGTTCTGGAATAAAGTGACGTCATAATAACATGGACAATACATGTTGGCCTTATATCATACACATGGTCATTTAGGGTAGGGTACACAGTAGTGAGCACGGACCATGAGTAGTAGTATGTAAGGTAGACTACTTTGTACTAGGAACTCTATCGAGTTCTCTTGTGTTACTCAATACAAGAGTTGTTCTATTGCTTAAACCCTCGAGCTTTAGATTATAACACCTGATATCTGAGTATATTTAATCTTTTACTTATTCAACAAGAAGAAATTTGAGAAGTTATTAGAAAGATAAGAATGAAATCAACTTATTAGAGAACACATGTAAAAAGCTAAATACCAAAGTCTATACAATGACATTCAAAGAAGAAGAAACTTTAAACTAATGGTTGAATAAACAACTCAAGACAGGATTAATTTAGAGTCAAGTTCAAGATATATGATACCATGTTTTTATATTCCAAAGAAAGAAAGAATCTCTATGATTAGTACAAAACTATAAAAAAACTGAACTAACATATGATAAAGAACAAGATACTGTTACCACTAATTAGAAAAGTAAATGAAAAACTCAAAGATGTAAGATACTTCAGCAAATTGGATCTTATCAAGAGATACAACAATGTATGAATCAAAGAAGGTAGTAAATAAAAAGCAGTGTTTTTAACAAACAAAGGACTATTCAAACTGAAAGTTATATATTTTGGGTTATGCAACTTACTAGAAACATTCCAAAGAATGATAAACAGCATATTTTGGGAATTATTATATGAAGGAGTACTTGCAAACTACATGAATGACTTTGTAATACTGGCCAAGATCAAGAAATAATTAGAGAAAAGGTCAATGCAATTCTTGAAGGTAGCAAAAGATACAATCTCTATTTTAAACAGTCAAAATGCAACTTTGATGCTGAAGAAATACCTATCTTAGGAATAGTAGTTGAATAAGAAGAAATCCAAATGGAAGATGAAAAAGTCAAGACAACTTTATCAAGAACTTCAGCTATACAGAAAAATCTCTCAGCAAACTCAAAGGCAAGAAGGAGTGGAAATAAGAACAAGAACATCAAAAGATATCCAAAGAACTAAAGAACAAGATTACTGGTTAACCAGTACTTACTTTATCCAAAAGAAAAGGAAAATCCTGAGTAAAAACTGATACATCAGAACATGTTATAAGAGGAGACTTATCCTGGGAACAAAAAGGAAAATAGAAGCCAATTGTGTTTTTATCAAGAATAATACAGGCAGCTAAAACTACCATCATATACTAACTTGACCACATTCATACTCACTTGTTCTCTTTCAGAACAGATTGTACTCTATTCCAATCGTCCATCAATCTATGGATAAGAGTCTCTCCATTTCACAACAAATTCTATGGAGTTCTGATTGACAACTCTTATGGTATTTGACAAACCTAGAGTATATACAGTATCTTATTATTAGAATTTTCCTTCTTGTATTTAAGAACTACAGCTATTATGTATAGTTTCTCAGTCTAATAATTAATTTATATCAAGTGTCACACTTGTTTTAGTCCATCCAAATACTCTTTTCTTAAATTATGACTATATGACAAAGTTAAGCTAAATACAATATCTTTTAGTTAAAGCTAAGATTGTTATCCATATAATACCCTACTTCTGACTTACTCCTGCATTCACATACATTAAGTTTCTACTATTTGATCTATCTTCTATATTATATCTGTGAATTCCTTGTAAGTGTGAATTGCTTTTAACAACAATATATATAATAAAGAACTACTGGCAATAGTAGAGGCCTTAACCAAATAAAGACAATACTTGTTGAATACTATAGAAAATTTTGAAGTCTGGACTGATTATGAAAATTTTAAGTATTTTAGAAAACTATATAAACTCAATGGACAACAAACAAGATGGTATCTCAAGTTGTAAGATTGCAATTTTATACTACAATATATTCTAAAGAAAATGAATACTAGAGTAGATATAATATCTAGAAAAGATCAAGTGGACACCAAGAAAGATAACAAGAATATCAAGATACTCAAAGATGAACTATGGAAACAAAGACAAGTTATAGTAGCAGAAATAACAATATTTAAAGGGAACTAGATAGTAGAAGAAACCATATTATTGGAAGAAATCTAGAAAAACAACATCAGAAAACAAGAAGTATAAAGGGAACTAGAGAAAGATGATGGTCAAACATGGAAAGATAATTGAGTAGTATATATAAATGGAAAAATTCACATATCCAACAATCAGAAGATTCAAGAACAAATTCTATAGGAAAATTATGATTTAGCAGATGTAGAACATCTAGAACAACAAGGAATACTTGATTTGATCAAGAGGAATTATTAATGGCCAGAAATATCAAGAAATATGTTCAAGGATGCTAGAAATGTCAACAAAACAAAGTTCAGCACATGAAGAAGGCAAGAGAACTTCATCCATTTGAAACACCTTAAGAACCATGGCAAGAAATCAGTATTAATATCATAAAACCACTTCCAAGATCAAATAACAAGAATTCAATAATGATTATAGTAGATTAGTTTACAAAGATGATCAAACTCAAGACAACAACAATGGCAGTATTATCAGAGGAAATAGCCAGGATCTATAGAAATGATATATGAAAAATCCATAAAGTTTCAAAGAAAATTCTCAGTGATAGATGACCTCAATTTGTCTTGTAGTTTATAAAGACTTATGTAAGGCTCCAGAAACAAAAAGAACATTGTCAATGACATACCACTTTCAAACAGATGGTCAAATGAAAAGGATCAACCAAGAGGTTGAAGCATTCTTGCAACATTATGTTAATTACCAGTAAGATAATTAGACAGAATAGTTATCAGCAGTGAAATTCCAGTATAATGACAAGAAATACTCAGCCATAGGATATATGCCATTCAAACTTAATTTTGGAAGACACAGATAGAAGAGAGATCTAACAATAAAGATGGAATTACTAAAAATGGAGATTTTTCTCAAGAGACTATAAGGAAGTTAGGAAATGGTGAAATTATCTATGAAAAAGGCAAAGAAACCAATAAAGAAGTAGTTTGACAAAAAAAGATAAAACTCTCAAAGGTTGAAACAAGGAGAAAAAATGTGGCTGGAAGCAAAAAATATTCAGTCCAAACAACCTTCAAAGAAGTTGTACCAAAAACACTATAGACCTTTTAAGATCATAAATAAAATTGGATAAAGAGTGTTCCAACTAGAATTATTAGAAGAATGGGTGATGCACAATATATTTAATGAAGACCTGCTAATATGATACAAAAAGCCCCAATTTAAGTGATAACACATGGATCCAGCACCACCACCTGATATTATCAATGAGGAAGAAAAGTATGAAGTAGAAGAAATATGAGGACACTAAAAACAATGTAAAAGCACACAATTTTTAGTACATTGAAAGAGGAATAAAAATGAACATGACCAATAGATAGCTGAAACAGAGTTACTACATACTCAAGAAGCAATTCAATATTATTGGATGAAGCTTTTGAGACAACATTTATAAAAGAGGAGGATAAACTCCAAATTGACATCTCAAAGTATACCAAGCACTTGAGAAACCAACATGTTTTATCAATTCACAACTGCTCTTACCTCTTCTAATTCATACATTCTTCATACTGTTAATAACCATTGAAACACTCAACAACAAGAAAAAGAACTGGACAAAGAAATACTACAAGAACTAGAAACTATGGCAGATTTCAACTACAAATTCAAGAAATTATAAGGCAAGCTAATGTATTCAACAACCAACTAGCAGAAATTGAAACTATCATATTACAAGTAGAAGAAACATATAAGATGCAAATAGGAGGAGACATCTACAGTATATCAGAAGAACTATTCAATATCATATATAGAGATATGGAAAGAAAAGCACACCACATTCAAGTTCTACTAGCTGATAAACTAGATCAGTGTAAAGAAAAAAGAGCTGAAATAGTCAATAAACATATTAAAACACTACAAAAAGCTTACCAAGGAGCATATCAAGGAATAAACATAGTTCAAGACAAAGAAAAACAAAAGAAGAAATTGTTCAAGACAAAGAAGTATTTTTATACAAACTCTATGCAATATCATTGTCATCTGAAGCAAGTAGACCACCCATTTCAAAACCAATCCTAATGAAAGAAGAAGTTAATAATTTTAAAAAAGAATTGAAGATATTGCAATCCCCAACAAACACCATACCATTCTTACCTCTAACACATTACAAATTCATTCAACCTGATAAAGAAAAGAATATTCAATACTGAAATGAAATTGCTGCAGAATAAGCAAAAGTATAATGCAGACACAAGTCATTAAGAATTTCCAATCAAAATGTACACAGGAGAACCACCACATGAACTGTTCTTTATGGTCTGCATTTTACAAGAAACAATAGTCATTGGACCAACCAAGAAGTTGGTAGTGTTATATATGATTAGAGACTTAGCATTTCTAGATTAAAAGAGTTCATGGGAATATAAACATTAAAACAGAGGTATTGTTACAATTGTTATCTCATATAGAACATGACTTGGACATATGTAGGGTTTGTTTTACTTCATGACTCATAACTACTGTGCCTTGTATATTTCTTATGTTGTATCAGCTAGTGTCTTATGTAGTAGTAGAGGCTTTCATATGTTCTTCTTATGTTTCCCTCAAGAAAATCTTTTTCTTTGCTCATGGTCATTAGATATATGTTATATTCAAGAACAGTGGACTTATTCCTTTTCTATTTTTCTTCTATTATTTAAGTCTCTTTTATTTTTTACTTTGACTCTTCTCTTTGTTCTTATTCTGGACTTAATAAAGGGAAATAATGTAACATATTAGAAGAATGATGTCATATAAGATGATGACTCTTATTTATATGACTTATAATATTTAGAGTAGGCTAGATGCAAAGTATGTACAGACTATGCACTAGAGGTATATAAAGTAGACATATCTGTGCTAGAAACTCTACCAAGTTTTCTTATGTTAAACAATATAAGTTTCTCTTTTATCCTAACTCAGGAATTTAGGTCATAACAATATATAGTCATAGATATAATTCTGTATCTTTATGCTTTACCAATTGATCATTTTCTTCTCTTTTACTCAAGTCTTTGCCTAAGTTGCAATCTGAGCCAAGCTTAGGATTATAACAGCACCTGTTCTTCTATTGCCACATTTATTATTCCCATTTTAATGTACAACCTACAAGCTATTATGAACTCTACTACCTTGCTAGCAAATATAGGTGGTTTGGCTACCTCTGAATTAAATTCAGTGTTGGATCTTGAAATTATCATCTTTTCTTCTCCTTGTGCTATTACCAACATCACTATCTGTACCTACATTTCTGTTATCTGCTCATCTTGTTGTCTTAATTGAAGTGAAATTTGATCTAGAGAGTTGTATCAACTTATGTTGTAGTATGGGAGTGAATTGATTGATGAAGATGTTTGTGATGGTGGTGGTGGTATGGAAGGTGAAGATGTATATAGGAATAAAGCTAGTGCTAGCCTCACTCTCAGAATTGTACTCTGAACTCAATGTTATCTTTGTAGGTGTTAGTAGGCACTTTTCTTGCTCTGCCTCACACCATCTACTAATTATCTATTCTATCAACTACTGCCCTAAGAAAACTGTATGCAATTTTAACCTAAGAAAGTTATTCTACTTTAGATGATGCTTTAAGAACAACTGCTGTTCTCTTGCATATATAAGTCTCAAGTAGACACTGTAGCACAGAGCTCTTATACAAAAAGATACAAATACTCTACTTGACACTACCTATCTAGTTAGTAATCTGGATTTAGTCACTAACATCCATAATTGCCAGTACTGAGTAGCTAGCTTCTCTTTATACTTGGACTCTAGCTTCTAAACTAAGAATGACCAACAGTTGTAATAACTACTAGTTGAGAGTGATAAGAGAGTAAAAGAAAAAGGAGGTCCTGTATTGAACAGCCTTAAAAATGAAAATCAAGTTCTAAGGTTACAACTCAATCTCAAGTGTAAAAGCAAAAGATGAACCTTGTATTGGGTTAACACAAGAAAACTCAATGGAGTTTTTGGTACAAAGTATCTACATGTTATATGACAAGAATCTCTTTTATATCCTTCTATGTGTCATATAATTGTGTGACTATGATTGTGACATGTGTCACACTGTTCCTAATAAATTAAAATATAAAGAAAATAAGAAAGAATAAAATGAAAACAAAGTCTACTGTTTTTAACTCTGACAGTTGTAACCTAAGTTAACTCTTAAGGTTGTAACAATAACAAACAAAAAGAATGATATGCAACAGAAAACGATTAGAAGTATAAACAGAGAATAGAAGACAAAAGAAAATGTTTATAATACTATAAGAAAGTGACTATGACAAGTAGTGCATACTTGGTGTCTTAGCTAAAAATGCTGGAGTTGAATAGTTAGGAGAATGACCAGTCCTGAGATAACTATGAG
>Ga0157364_1002192_pt1 | contig 17850 bp, 6 predicted proteins | sample AttsexASBM2_FD_111476 | JGI IMG/M metagenome (GOLD analysis project Ga0157364, IMG submission 111476) | Fungus gardens microbial communities from leaf cutter ant in Ribeirão Preto, State of São Paulo, Brazil - Atta sexdens ASBM2 | ecosystem: Host-associated > Fungi > Mycelium > Unclassified ...
GGAAATATTTTAAATAAATAAGGCAATAAAAATTGAGATCATAATAATCGAGATTGAATCTTGATGTCTAATAATATTTTTGTAAACGTCCCTCCTTGCCAAACGTCCCTCCTTGCCAAAGGCCGTGCAACTTCTCTCCGCGAAGATGGAGTAAACCGCGTGGAAAGTCGTGCGCACACCTATGCGCTACTATATAAAATAAAAATTATATGAAAAAATAATATTTTTAAAGAAAATTTTTATTTTTAAAGCAGGAAATCTATTTTAAAGCGGATAATTTTTGTTCTATATAGTAGAAAAGAGACATTATTTTTTTTAAACTTTTCTTCTTAATAACTTTTTAACGAATAAAAGCTAAAATCTGTTGGAGATAATTCAGGGTCATGACCTCGATAATATATGTCAAAGTCATTGAAACCTGTGAGGTCGCATAATATGTATAATTACTCTTCTCACTCCCCTTAAAACGCAAAGATGTGTTGCGAAAATATATACATATATGTATAATTAAAATATAATTAAATTACTTTAATTTTATTTTTAATATCTGACATATAAAATTTTTGAATGTTTGACTTATCTTTTTTTTGATATGATTTTTTCAGCCGGTCCAAGCTCAAATCAAACACAAAGACGGCAAAGTGGACGCCATCAGTTTGAACCACACAATGAATGAGCAGCAAATCGGTTGGTTCAAAGCCGGTTCTGCATTGAATCGCATGAAGGAAATATCGAGTGATAAACGATAAACTAATTCCGAATGGATATTTATTCGAAGAGTCATATGCGGAAACGGAATAGAAAAAAATATGTCGAATCCGATTAGGGTAATACAATGTCATCACGTATCTGTTCTCTTGTAACAAGTGAATGGGTATGATACAATATCTAGCCATCGCAGCCCAATGCAAACGTTTATATATCATAAAAATATTCAAAATATATCTAAAGACAAAATTCAGATATATTTAGGTATATTTTAGATGTATGATGTTAGTCAATTTCAGTAGCCCTTTGCCTCACTTCTACTTGACAATACTAATCGCTTATACAATGCGAAGAGAATGTATATTTACAAGTTTGACGGATAAAACTCTGACGAATAGAGTTTTATTCTACGTCAATGCGCTCGTTTCAGAATCGTAAACACAATTTGAGGCGTTATTACGTGTACATAAATATATTATTATTCAACGAGGAAGCGCCATCATTATTTTCTAGTTGTTAACTGGTTTTATAAAAATGTATTGTTTCGGAAAAAAGCCAAATATACTATTAGCCAATGAACGACCTTAATTGATCTTCATTAATTCCCTTATTTCAAGCGTTCTCTTGTAGATGTCGTGCGTGCTATGCGAAGACTAGGGAGAATCAAGGGAGAGTGGAGCGGATTCACCGGAGCCATCATTTTCAGTTTATCGTTGGAATGAATAGGAGATATGATAGAAGCATATGAATGGAACATACGGTGTTGCATACGTTAATATTGTATCACACTAGTATTGTACATACATGCACATTTGCGAAAGTTGCACTATAAATGGCGGAACCAATCAGAAAAGAGAACACTATTCGCTCCAACCTTCTTTGATTCTATCTGGCGAAGACAAAACAACGTGCAATGTTCAAAGAGTTTAAAGATATTGAGCTATACGATTATATTAGTTAAGATATCAGTCAAATAATCAGCTGAAAAAGGTAATCTTAGTATAGACTTTTGTATCTAGACTGCCGACTTTGCTATCATGTTTGAAGGTAGCACCATATTTTTTCAAGTTCATGTATTTTCACATAGTATACAAACGGAGAGAATCACATACACTGTTTTCACATAATATGTAGTTACGTAATACGCTCAGATCACGTGACATATTCACAGACAGGATGCATATATGTGCATATATGAACTAATAAATAATTTGATATAATCATAATGGTTTTTTGCAACAAAATTTGATTTAATTCTTAATCAATATGATATGAATTTAGACCGATGAAAATAAATTTAATTAAATATGAAAATTCTTGTATTTTATCAAAACAGAAATAAATTGATTTAATAAAGAATATATTGTATTATTCGAAACATTTAACTTTGATCACTAAGGGTGTTTTCTATCTAATTGTTATATTCGTATATATTTCTTTTCGTATACATTTCGATTGTTCTTAGTCTTAATATTATTTATATTTATTATCAGAATAAAGAACAAATTAGGCAAAAAATGCATGCATCCTTGTTTTGACTTTTATTATTTGTAACTATTATTATTATTTGTAAAGCTTTTGTTGATTTTGTATTATTGAGGATTGCAAAATAAAAAATGAATTCTGAACATAAATTCGATTGACTATTTCCTACATTGGGTCAAATATAGAAATTATTGGCTGTGTTCAGCAAAGAAAATTTATATAAACAATAACCGCGGTGATTGTTTAATATGACTAGTTCTTGTCCGAATCTAAATGTAGGAATTAATCATAATAAAGAATCACTAAGCGCTCATCACAAATCGGTTTCTTTGCTGAACATAGTTCATTGATTCCATGGAAGCACATTTCATTAATAATATTAATAAAATTATTTCTTTTGTGTATCAGATTTTATTTTAGTTTTTTGTGCGTTCATGGGCATTAATATGCAATTTATTTTAATATATTAGCATTCATTATAAAGATAAACGTTATTATATATATATACATTAAAATATAAAGAAATATTAAATTTTATCTATATATAAATTAAAGTTATAACTTCTAAATTTATAATAAACTGAAATTATATATTACATAAATAATTTTTTTTAATTTTTCACTTATATAAATAATAAAAAAGTATAGGTCATGTCAAATTTCAGAGAAAAGATATATAAAAAAATTATGCACCATTGGTATAAATAAATTATTTATTAGAGATTCATTTCAAAGAAATTTCGAGGATATTAATAATAACATAAAAATGTCTAAAAATTCTATGATACAGTTGCGGCTCACAACACACGCAACAATGCGTTACCATTTTAAGTACACATGTGTCATTTCCATGGTAACTTGTGAGTTCGATTATATAAACAGAAGGTTAAGAGCATTACGAGTCTTGAGTGTTTGTAAAGGGCGAATTATCAGGGTATTATTGGTCAAAAAAGGAAGTTCAAAAAGTAAAGCTTTCTTTTGTCGATGAATATGTCAGTGGAAGGACAATTTTTTCTCTCTGTTACCGGCTCTATCGAGCATGCAGAGTTTTATGAGGTCAATAACGTTTATTGCAAGTACAGCTTTCATTTCGGATCTGATTGGAGCGTCGTTGCGGTAAGTTCCCACAGATAAAAGAAAGTCGAAAGGAACAATAAAATTAAGTTATTATTGTCAAGGGAATTTAAGATATGCGACAATATTGAATTACATCAAAAGGAAAAATTCATATAAACTTCTTTTATGTTTAGAATATAATATTTATTGACCAATAAAATTTCGAAATTATGTCAACTAAATATAATTAATTAATTGCAAAATTCTATTAATTATTCATTATTCGTATATTTTAACAGTAAGAAAATTAATGAGAAAGAATATAACAATGGCTTTATAGGCATAGAACATTAAACCACACGCTGGATTTTTTATGCGCAAGATTTCTATTATTTCACAATAAATTCGAACAAATCTTGCACAAAAAAGACCTAGCGTATGATTTAAATGTTCTATGCCTTTTATTATTTTTGTATTTTTTATTTCTATTTGAGCTAACATAAATTAATTATTGTTTCTATGGTTGTTTTTGAATTCATAATTATGCAAAATAGTTTTAAGAAATTTGAAGAATAATTATATCATAATAGAGAAAATATTGAGATGAAGAGTCGCGTGGTATTGATGATCTTAACTCGGATAGCATAGATCTAAAAAAAATTCTTTTTTTATTCCCTACTTACGAAATAAATTCTTTTTCTATCCCATTTCTGTTCTAAAAATATTCCTAAGAGTTCTAAAAATATTCTAAAAAAATTCACTTTTATGTCACCAATTATACAAGTTTTTTTTGGATTCAAAACATATTCTTTTTTAGTCTATATAAATAAATTCGCAAATTGAAATAACTTTTAGATATCTAATTTGTGAAATCGCGAATTTATAATAAAATGTCTTTTCACAGGGAATCGAAGAAGGGTTGACACAAATGTGCAAATGCAGCAACGATTCTAGAAATCTCGCCGTATGGAACTTTCCATTGGAGATTACGTTCAAAAGTACAAATCCACATGGATGTGAGTGATGTGCAGAAATATTTTTTATGATACGATTTTATAAAGGAAAGATAAAACGAATAAAAAATGTGAAAAAAAAATTTTTCCCGTGCTTTTCATATTTTTAATCTACAAATATGTATTTGCCAAATAGGGCCACAACTTATCATGTCGATTTACGGCTTGGATTTTTTCGGTCGCGACGTCATCAAGGGATACGGAGTGTGTCATTTACCTCTGAAAACTGGATATCATGAAAAAAGGTATTAAGTCTGAGACACAGCTGAAAGTATGTACAATAGAAATAGCAAATGATATATAAATTTCGGGTACGATCAAGTTGCCGCTACGAATGCTTTGAAGCATTTTTTGATTGATTAATTAGTAAAATTCTTTCTTCCGATTGGTTAATCAATGCTTCGAAGCATTCGTAGTGGCAACTCGACCACACCCTTCATCCTTTAAGAAACCGTGCAATCTGATGTACGCAGTTTCTGATAGTTTGAAATCTGTTATTCCCTGTTCCTATTATTTACCCGGAGAAAATGTTATATAATGGACATATTATATATATAAAATTATATATATAAAATATGTCAATTTTATATATAATTAAATATAATTTTATATAATTATATATAATTACATGAAACATTTTTTCCCTGAGCTATTTATTTTTGTATATTAAATAATCTTATTCATGTAAACATGATCAGTACATAAAACATGAAATAAGAGCGCCATTTAAAGAAATTGTAATTTGATTTAACATATATAATAGTTTTAGCTATAAATATATGAAGCATCATCAATTTATTACCATATTTTCTTGGAAAAGTAATAATAAAAACCAAAGAAGGATTAATAAATCATTTAAATTATTATAAAAATAAATATTATTTTTTAATGAAATATTTTTTAATTTATTTTTCGTTAAATATAGGACGACGTCAGTTTGCGAAAATGTTTTATACTTATGGCCAATGTTATTTCAAATTATAGGAGCATGCTACAAAGCTATTCTTTGTAAGAATAGATATTTGTTTCACAGAATAGATATTTGTCTTACGATCAAGACGAATTAAATCTGATAATGAAAGATGTTATAGGTAAACTGCATTATTCATTGATTTATAGAACAACTCTATTATTTATTATTAACTTTTGATGAAATTTTTTCAAATTCAGTTATCAATCAATAAGTGAAAATAAATTTCAAATTTTCGTGATCCGGAAATATTATTTTTTTCACAGATGACACTTGTATAAATATTACCAGACATTAAAAAAAAACCTAGAAGTGAAATTTTATTTCCATCTCCAAACGAGTGAAATTCACTCCAAAAGAATGAAAATTTTCCATTCTTTTTTCAAAATGAAAAATATTTTCATTCTTTTTCAATGACTGGCTCAATTTTATTTTTTTTTAAGTGAAATTTCACTCTAAGAGATTTTAAAGAGTACTCCAACACAAAAGAAAACTTTTTTCATATATCCAGCTCTGTAAGTTTTTTTGTCATTTTTGGTAACATTTACAAGTGTCGTCTGTGAAAAAAATGATATTTCCGGATCACGAAAATTTGAAATTTATTTTCACTCTCATTCCAAAAAAGTGAAATCTCACTTCAATTAGTATATATCACTTGGTACATATCAATTTTCAATCTCTTTGAAATGGTACATTGTTCTTTGATACTTTAACGTGTTTTACTTATGAAATTTGAAATCTTGAAAGGGTGTCGATATACGTGCCGGAATCATCATCCATGTTGCAACATTTCATGGAGTGGTTAACCGGCAGAAGACCGGAATTAATTGATCCCACTATACTTGCGTCCGGCGGCGGCAGAGAACGTAAGGAAATATATCAAAATTTCTCGTTGATGTGTTATGTAATATTAAATTAATTATATTTAGAAGGCTGGAAATGTAATAGAATATAATCAACAGTGTCGTATTCGTATTATAAAATTAACTCAGATATCAACTAATTACATTCAGTTCTTTTTTTGGTCCATGTCGTCAGTCAAATTGGATCTTCATAAAATGGCTTAAATATGATTGGCTATCTACTTTCCTCTACTTTCAAGTTACTACGCATAGAAATGATTTTGAATTACATTTTATACAATTATATTTTCACCATTAGTGACCAACACTATCAAAATATTTTGAAACGCTTATAAAAAATAAATGTTATTCAATGTTAAATTATTAAAATTTTAAATTACACGAGAGAGAGAGAGAGAGAGAGAGAGAGAGAGAGAAGTTAAATAACAATGTAACATCAAAATTCGTGCTAGTTTCTGATTGCTTATTACCAGCGCAAGTATTGATTGACTGCTGCTTTCTGCTTTTCTGTTAAAGTCTGAACCCTAAGGGAGCCTTATATTGGCTGTAACCGTATGCCGTATGCCGTAATCTGTAAAAATTGACCAATCACCTTCAAGTATTCTCTTACCGCTGAATGAGAGGGGTATACTTGACTGTGATTAGTCAATTCTTACAGATTACGGCATACGGTTATGGCCAATATAAATGCTCCCTAAGTTTTGCGTTGCCGTTAATAATCCGGGAATTATAATTTTCTTTATGTGATTTTCTTTACGTGATACCGAAAAAAATTTTTGGCGTTAGTCTAGATCGTAGAAAAGAGAAAAGTCAGTGCCACATCCGGACCGACCGCAATACGACAATGTTTTATAATAAGTTTTCCTTATTATAAAACACTTACAATGTTTAATAACGGAAATAACATTCATAAAATGTCGATGAGTGACTTTCTTATAATCTTATTAAATCATATATTAGAACAAGGAAGCCAATTTTATATCGTCACATAATTATACATAATATTATTCGATAAGTTGACTTCGCGTCACAATGCGCCACCGTCTAGATCGTTCAAGCATGCACCTTCAAAGGACTAATGACTTTTACAACGCCTGAGAACAGTCGGATTTTTATATGACTTTTTAATGCTCTTCAGAGTCTATGTATTATCTTCAAAAAAAATCAATCGGTATCAAATAACGTAAAGGCATCTCATTTTTTGTTATCTTTGACCCATAGCCGGGCAATTTATGCAACCTCTTTCGTAGTCAAGTATTGTTGTTACTGTACTTTAAAGAGTTCAAACTACTACCTTTGAAGAAGTTTCAAGCGGTATATAACATTTGTCAGAATTTTTGACGACATTGATGGAATGCGGTTCTATATTGCGATCAATTCAGACAACAAGGCAATGATTTTTCTCTTTTCCACATCTATCAAGAGACAGGTAATGGCTCGAAGCTAAGGGAACGCGTAACGTTCTTAACACGAGACACTACCGGGTATTTACGCGGAGTTTCACGATTATTTATTATATCTCAATGACGACTATGTCGATCAAATTCTATGTACAGACTAACAACACAAAAATTTCCAACCGGTATCGAATCATGTAAGAAAAATCGTCACTAGCCCGGATAATGCCTTTCTTTCAAATTGTATCTATCTTTTGTAATATTACAGTCACACGCATGAGGGTCGAGGGAGTTGTTACCGTAATGCTCAACGTCGTTTTGAAGGATTTGTTCAAACTAGGTTACGACAACGGTGAAAAATGGAAGAAATGATAACGCCACATAAATCCTCTCAGTCTAAAAAGGATTACCTAGCCAAGGGACTATCTTGTCAAAAAGTTATTTAACGATATATAATTTCGTTTTATAAATAATATTTGAATAAACAAGACGTGATTTTCTGTATAATTTATTGCTTTATTTTTCTTTGATATCAACAAAAACGAGAGAAAATTACGAAATCAAGATCGTATTTTCACGTTAATGGATATTCTGTGTAAAAAAAGACAAGGAAATGAGGCTAATTCCTTGCAAAGAGCTTATTAAGTTTCACGTAGTTTTAATCCATGATTCTGCATGAAGCCATGTGGGCGGTCGTGATAAGTAACCGATTTTCTAAATCGTGTCTGCAGATTTCCAAAAATGTATATTTCTTTTAAAAATTATAAATTAACGAATAAAAATAATAAGATGTATGATTGAGAGTGTTTATTATCATGCTTATTTCATACAGTGTATATATATATATATATTGTATATTATTATAGTATGTATATATATATTTTATTTATCATTTATGAGTAGGTACATAAATTAAATAGTCTATAAAATACTAAATAATATAATAAGTATTTGATAAATAAATAAGTACTATAGTTGGATAATAATATAAATATAAAATGTTTTGCAATAAATCCGCTAAAAAGCAAATTTAACCTTGTGTGTGAATCATTGTTTTTCATTAATGTCGTGTAAACCGTATGAGTTGTTTATGCTTGTACCATATTTCTCCTATTAAATTAGTTGTGAAAAATCGAAAAAAATTTCTTTTATTGTTTTATATCTTTACTTTGTTCTAAACTCAGATATTATATTGTTTTTTTTTTATGTAACAAAGGGAAACTTTGACTGTTTCTTGAAAGACATTCATACGTACGATTATTATAAAACATTTTATATTTACATTATTATTCAACTAGTGCTTATTTATTTATCAAATTATTTATTTATGAAATTTTATATAAAAATATGAAAACACTACAATGCAGAATAAAACTGCAGTTATTACATCAGGAATTTTTGTATATTTGGCTATATAAATTAGTTAAAAATTACATAAATTTTATCTTTTTTAAATATTTGCATTGTGTACAAACTAAAATGTAATTTGAAAATTTTTTTATATTTTTACATTTTTCTTATTTATTTTATTTATATTTTTATTATTAGGTTTTGTTTGTAGTAATAAAAAAGTAATAAAATAGTAATAAAAAAAATTGATGAGATACGATTTAATAAGTAAATTAGGTCACTGATGGTCCCTATTAAAACCTTATCTATCTATATTTATTTATAAAATATATAAGCCACTGTATCGATTCAACCTATATTTGTGGGTGAGTGTATTTACTTACATATTCAATTCTTTTTATTTATTTAGTGTAATCATATAGATTGATTAAATATAATTATGACAATATAAAGAAAACCTTAAAGATACCTTTAGAAGAGAATAAATACATACATATAGCAAAATCATTGCACGTATGCGTTATTAGTATTTATTCAACAATTTGTTACATTAATGTACAATATAAATGCGATTCAATAGATTATTCATTTTACTGCAAAACAGAGAATTAACGAAACGATACAACTCAACATAAAAAAATGTGTTATGGACATTCGTGTGTAACATAACTGTAAAGAAATAGTAATGTATACAATTTTACAATTTTCAATATTTCGACATTCACTTCAAAATTTCTTGCGTAATCATAATATAACTTATTTCAGCTGCTTTCGGAAAAAAGAATTTTTGATCGCACGCGACAAACAGGGTAAATTAACAATAACAATTCGAAATTCGATATAAGAGTGAAAATCTTCCACTTTAAACTTTAATCCAACGATATAAATTGTTAGAGAAGACTTCTTTTGCTTACAAATTGATTATCTGTAACATCGTTTGCCTACTCATTGCTGATAGTTCATTAATTGCACACAAAAATTGTTGTTTTGCAACTCGATTGCTTATATGCACTGTTGCGCACAAATATAAAATTGAAAAAGATATAATACGTTTGCACACATGACATTATTGTGTGCATTATCTACAAGCCCTTTTACACACAAAATTTCAGAGGCGAAGTCACATTTGCTTATATGTTTATTTACTTTCACTATTGCCTACAGATCGATTGCATACAAACATTATTCTCTGCTTTAAAAACACAAGTTCTCTTTAAAAATGCAAATTTTCTGTTTTAAAAACATATACTATTTTCTTATGTAATTTAAATGCTTGTAAGCAAAAATCGAGTTGTAGGTAATAATATTATGTGCAATGCAGTTTGTGCGCGTAAAAGTGCCTTTTTCTCTTAATTTTATATTTGAGCGTAAAAGCGAACTGTTGGCAAATATGATGTAGGCAAACAGTGTTGTAGGCAATCAATTTTTAGGCAAACGAGGTCCTCCCAAATTGTTATATCTACATAATACCTAGTAATGTTATATCTCTGCATTCCAATTTTATATACTCCATAGTAGAGAGAAAATTAAAAAATAAAATAAAGTTATAATTCTTGTGCGTCGATCTGAATTCTTTATAGACTAATGGAGCTTGTATAATTTAGTAGAGAGTACTCTGCGATAAGGGTACAGTTGATATTTTTATTTGCTATCTTAATTTTTCTTGTAGACTAGATTCGTTACAAGAAGATTCTCCGCGTTGTTTGCGCTTATCATTAAATGTTTAAAAATATATAATACCTAAATCCCGCTACATTCATCTATATGTATTAAATAATTTTTATGATATAATTGTTTGTCACAAAATAGAATTTTAATAATCTAGTTTGAATCAATTGTTTAGTAATTGCTTTTATGTAAATCAACATTAAATTTTCTTTTAACAAACAATGATTTCCGTAAATTAATTTTACTACTCAAAGATTTATAAATTTTGTTAAATGTTTGCAAATAAAAAAAACAAATACTGTATTTCTAATATTACTGTGAAAGAAATAGATTATTGCAAGAAAAATTCTGCGAAATAAAATTATCTGTAATAAAAGGAACGCTGTATTAACAATGTATAAGGAAAATGTGCTCTGATCGATTTCTAATTTTAAAGATTATACGTACATAATAATTTTATTGGAGTAATCAAAATTTAAATACAGTCTCGATGAATTTTTCTCAGAATTTTTATATGAATTGGAACACTTTTCAGGAATAATATAGAAAATTTACAATTTTAGAACTTGTTAAATATGCGAATTCTGAATATTCTAAAATTTTTGAAAAAAAGTATATTAAACTGTTTTAAATTTTATAAGATTTCATTAGAAATTTTTAGAATAAGAAATTTTAGAAATTTTACAGAATATTTTAGAATTCACATCTTTAATATGAAGAATAAAAAATATAGACGGCACTTCTTGAAAAATGTTTCAATTTGTATAAAACTGAGAAATTTTCTAAAAAAATTTACTCAGATATTCTGAAAATTTCGAATTTATATAAAAAAATATGAAAAATTATATGAAAAGATCCGAGAAAAATGTTCACCAAAGAGATCTGAAAATAATTTTGTTATATAATTCTGATTATTAAAATAATTATGTGAAACGTTCTAGTTGAATGCTAAAATATAAAAATTTTATATTTAACAGCGTTCTTCATCATGCTTGTGTTTCCTACATAATTATATTCCTCCATAATTATTTTGATGGTTCCATTAAAAATTATTTTCAGATCTGCATCTACCTAAATTTTTAAATACTTTAACAAAATAGTTCTTTTTGTGTAAGAATTTAATTTTTAAAAATTATAATGAAAAATAAATTTAAAAATTATAATCAATTTCTCTCTTAATTCATTTATTTTCAATTTTGGAAAGAAACAAATGTTTAGACTTCTACAAAATCAATTAGCTACTAATCTGTCTGTATATTATCTATCAATATCGTTGCTGTCGTTTTTGATGTTATCCACAGGTTTCGCGTTCGGAAAGAGGCGGAGCAACTCAAAGACAATGCCGTTCGTCCATCCGAAACCGTCCTGTACTTTATATTCGCCGCCACCACCACCCTCGCCTGGATGCATGGCGTTATACTGAAATTCAAAGATTAATTACTTCGTATAATCGGGCATTTTTGATTCGCAAAACAAATCTCGTCGCATCGTGCAAAAGTAATCAAGACTCGCATTCTAGATTATCACTTCCTCCGTGATTTCATGGCGTCATAGCAGCGAGTTAATTCGCATTGAGGAATACTTATCTTGCAATGGAAATCTAATTTCTCCCGATCGCAAGAGAACTTGGATGAACTTTTCTTAGTTAGTTAAACGATACTTATAGCATTGTCGTCTGAGCGATTGAGAGCTCGTCGAGAGTGGAGCGAATCTTCTTCGAAATGTTCATTCTGAGAGTAAAGAAATATTTTGTTTTAAGATTTCTCGATATTCATTAGAACCACATGTAAATTTCAATTGAACAGCATTTTTAATTGTGTCATTAGACCATGTCTGTTCAATTTCAGTTCTAGAGCCAAAATGCAAAGCCATCGACGCAAAAAAAAATCAATGTGGATAAGATTTCGTAAACTAAAGTGTTGATACGTATCTGATATCGACGTTTATTAATACTTTAAAATCCATGAAATCTTACATTGAATTTTTCGATGGCTTTGTGTTTTGATGATTTTGGAGCTCAAATTGGATAGACCATGTATAGTGCCTCGATCTTTTTGCCATTTACTTCAAGTTGATCTTTATTGAAGATTATTTAAGTATTTGTTTAAAAATTCATTCTTTTAAAAAGCTAATTAAAAGAGAATTAACTCGAGCTCGACAAATAATCAGTTTTGCAAATGGAAAATATAATTTCAATTCTCTTACATCAACGCGTAAAATCTCGCAAGAGAAATATCTTTAGATCGAAGATCCTTTCTCATCTTCAGAAATGAGGCAAGCGCAAGAAACTTTAATTGAATCGATTGAGTATGTTTGTTCAACAAAATAGACTGGCTATTTCCTGCGACAGCTCGTTATTGATACACCGATATCGACAAGATGTAATCTGTACAAAGTACCGAAGTGTAAATTTCGTCCATCATTCTCTATAAATGACACTCGTATAATTGTATCTTGTATTATGGCTTAAATTACGCTATCAAATTAGTTTTATTGAATAATTGCGTTATTATAATGCGGCTATGCCAGATAAGATTATAATGACTTTCAGTGAATTGTTAAAATATTAAACGTTTTAATGTAAATTAAAAGTTACAATCAAAATTATAATTATTTGTAATATTATAGAGGAGAGTAATAAATAAATATGCGTGATGGCGAAATCATCCAGATGATCTTGACATATATTATCAAGATCATGATCTTGGTTTCCAATAGATTTAACCGTTGTCGTTGCTCGTTATTTGTTAAAAAATTATTAATAAAAAGAATTTTAAAAAAATAACTTCTTATTTCTGCCACATAGATACAATATTCAAACTATTATATATCCTCCCCTATATACGTAATGGTTTTCCACGCGAAGCGAGGACTCCATCTTCCCTCCTGCCTCGGGATGTACGACTTTACATGCAAAACAAGCTTCACTTCCTTTCTCCTCCTACTTATTAAGAGTGTCTGACTTTCTATACTAAACAAGACCCATTCACACGAAAAAGTCTTAGCCTCGTATATAGCACAACTTTTTGTTAATAATTTTTTTTTTTTAATGAAGAACGAGTAATAACTGAAACCTGTTAAAGGTTCAATATATGTCAAGATCAAGCTGGATAAGTTCTCTCCATTAGCATATTTGTCATGGAGAATCAATATTTTAATACGGTCGATATTTAATTGTAATTAAGTAAATTTAATAATAAAATGAGTTTAATCAAAAGCAAATATCCTCTCCCTTGAACCTAGAGACACTTGTAAACATAATTGGAAAAAGAAAGGAAGATTATCAAACACAATTTTTGGCAAATATATAATTATTGAATGTTTTAGCGTGTGAAATTACTATAATTGTCTTAGGCACTAATAATACACAGTCGATCTTTACAATTAATTCCAAGATAAATTCAATAATTAAAATGACACAATGAAAAGTAAATAATCTTGTATATGTGTTTATAAATATAATATGAAAAAAGGAAGATTCTCAAGTTTACTATTTTTAGTAAATTTAACTATTCCAGATTGTAAAACATAATAATAAACGTTATAATTATTTACGATATAATATCAAGTAATATCGATAGTTTAATAAAACTGATCTCTTTGCGGTTAAATAAATTCAATAATAAAATAAGTTTGATGAAGAGTAACTAGAAACGCTGTGCAGAGACGACAACGTGTAATTTAAAAAGTAAGAAGATTCTCGTTCTTCTTTCTATCTAATTTTGGTTATTACGGACACTTTCTTCTCAATATGCACGAGCATATGATAGAGACAATATTTTCCTCTTTTTCCAAGAGATTGGTAATATATAAAATATCTTCTCGCTGAGAAATGCGCCCCTAGTCGTACCATTCCCGCACGCAACCGTATTTTCCTCTCCATAAACAAAGGGTGACAAAACAAAACAGACGGATTAGAACGAGTCACATACACGCGCCACATATATGTCTGTACCTCGCACAATATTTCTCGATGGCTTTTCATCCTTCTCTCGTTTCTGTCCGCGTTCCAGTAGGGCAGCAAGGTACGCGGACAAAGGAAACGAGACGAGGTCACCCTCGTGCTAGACACGTCCGAGTGACCATCTCTCGCCTCATATCGAAATTCAAGACTCTTCCGAAATATACCTCATCAAGTTTCCATATCAAAAAGAAACACGAGAAGATGCTACAGACAGCATCGGGACTAAAGTAAGTATTTATAGTAATAAAAATAGTGCTTTGTCACTGCGTCCATATTAAATATTATTGCACTAGTATTTTTATCATTGATATCAGCTATGTATGTATTAATATTTGAACGCCGAACTAACAAAGTATATTTTGAATAAATAAAAGAGATTTATATTGCGAGAGGTGAATGATTAACTTTGAAACAATATATTGGATGCGTAATCCATTTGGCATTATAAATGCTTCGAAGTATTTGATTGACTAATCGGAAGAAAGAATTTTATTAATTAACAAATAAAAAAATACTTCAAATTAAGCATTGTAGTATCAAGTGAACTGCAACTATTATAAGTTAAATAAACATGAAAAACAAAAGTATTAAATAAAATGTGACAATAAAAAATATAAAAAAGAGAGATTTATATTGCGAGAGATGGATGTGCAATATAATATAATACTTATATTATAATACCTATATTATAAGTTAAATAAATGTGAAGAACAAAAATATTAAGTCAAATAATAAAATGTGGAAATAAAAAATATTACGATTACAATAGATAATAAATAAAACAATACAATAGATAATAAATATAAAAATAATAACAGATACATAAACATATAAGTATAAAAATAATTAATTTGTACTTTCCCGGCAAACGAGAAATTATTGAAAGATATTGAAAATTATTCATTGAAGCGATATCGAATCAAGTTTTTGAATTCAAGTTTTCGATCCAAGTTTTCTATCCGCTTGAGGTAATTATGGATTAATTATTTGCTTTCTGTATCTCTTCCAATGAAATAATAAAAATGAAACGTGTTACCAATCTGATTGAATCCGTATTGCTAATTATTACTAATTTATTTTTGGCAAATCTTACCCAATGTTCAACACAATGAACGTGCGACTAATTCATTCGAATTTAACGTGCAATATTGAAGAATTATCAAACAAGGGAGACTCTCCAACTGCTGGTCGCCGATCATTAAAATGCGTGCGTGTTTTCCAATGATAAATCACTTTCTAAGATCACAGACTTCCGCATATTTTCATTTCTGAATCTATGTATATAAACCCACTAGAGTTCATATTATTATATTTATCTAGACGTATAGAAATAAATTCAGTATATTCAGTCTCTACAAAATTCAATACCTTTTTCGCGGAAAGAGATAACACGGTTTCGAAAATTTGATTCATACATATTTATCTAATCCAATTTGTACTCATTAGTTAAATTTATTTCTCATTTTATATTTTATTATATATAACTTTTTCTTTTTTTTTTTTATTAAAGAACTACTTTTTTATAGAAATTAAATTCATTTATACATTTTGAACAACACATCTTCGATTAGCTCGAACTATAGATATCTGTTATCTGTGTCTGAACTAGTATATGCTTTTGGAACTTAAAATGAGATCGATATTATATGTTTGACATTTGGCGAAAGCGAAACAGAAAGTTTTTGTGGAGGAATAAAAAAACAGATTTGATGCATCAATATAGAATTTATCATTCTGCTTGAGAGATTCAATATAGTTCCAACGCAAGTAGTCGTGTAGAACATCAGTCGCGATTTGTCAGAACAAGAAATGTTTTCCTTTAATCTTTTGGTTCCCCAGCGAAGGATCGATGTAACATGAGAAAAAGGGGCTTACCTTTTCGAACATCTTGCCATATTCGTCGTAACCCAGGTAATTTGATTTGAGCCACCTGTCGGCCAGTATCTTGGCCCAGTCGACCGCTTCTTTTACTTTAGTTTGATAAAGACCCAGAATCAGGAAAGATTGCAATGGTGGCCATGCGTTCGGGAAATCCCATTGTTCGCCAGTATAATTTATGGAGGATGGCGTGCCACCTGTGATCAGACGAGCATATCGTTTTCTTACGTTAATATTTGTAACGCAATTGTGCCTTGATTCGAGATGATCGAATTCGAGAGATTAAAATCAAAATCAAGCGTGAAAGTACGTCTTAACCTCTTTACACCCCAATGATTATGTTCGATTTCCGACTTAGCTGATTTTTATCCAAATATTTTTCTTTTGAGCGAGACAACATTTGATAACTTTTATAAAAAAGTCTAGCTTATAAAAAAATATTGTAATTTTAAAATTTGCAATGTATATAAGAAATATCAAACGATCAAAATAATAAATATCTGATTGCATCGAATAATATGATTTCGAAAAAAATCTAATGTACCAAATTAAAAATTTAAACTTAAATGTCCTACAGTCCTAACTACAATAAGTTAAATTCTATTAAATTATAAAGTAAAACCCAAGTGGTATTATCTTTGTTATTTATAACTCTAATTATACTTAATTTTAATTATATGTATCATTTGTATAAAAAATTTGATCAATTGACGCCAAGTTAAATTCTACAAAATTTTACATATCATTCGTATAAAAAAGATTTGATATCAACAACTAGCGCCAAGTTAAATCTCATATCTATTATACCAAATAAAAAGGAATGTAATTCAAATGGTACCTACCATGTATATTTTTAGCGCCTTTTTTAAAAAAATAATCTTTTACACGAATGATACACAAAATTTTGTGGAATTTAACTTGGGGCCAATTGTTATAATACCAAATCTTTTATACGAATGAGATACATAATTAGAGTTAAGTAATGAAGATAGTATTTAGGTTTTACTCTTAATATATATCTTAGTTAAGTTTGTATATCATTTGGGTTTCAATTTTTAATTTTTAATTTTTTTTAAACTTTAATTCTCTCTCTATCAAAAATGATTACTCTTCGAAAAAAAATCAATTATTGTTTTTTTCGAGGAGTAATAATTTTTGACAGAGAGAGAATTAATGCTATGTACTTGTGTTGGAAAGATCTTCAATAAGAATATCTTTAAAGAAGAATTAAAATACTGATTATGCGAATTAATGAGATAACACAACTTCGTGAAATTAGGTATCCGCGGAACGTGCAGTATTCGATGGATTAATTTTAAGAAAAACGAGTAAATGGAATATTGGAAGTCCAAATTCAGATGTTAAAAATTCGGAGGTTAGAAATCTCATGGACAAAGAAATTCTGATATGGGAGGATATCGAAATATATGCATTCAATCGAATTATTGATTTAATCTGATTTATAGTCACTGCATGTATTTGAGGTTTTATGTTGAAA
>Ga0157364_1002193_pt1 | contig 17848 bp, 14 predicted proteins | sample AttsexASBM2_FD_111476 | JGI IMG/M metagenome (GOLD analysis project Ga0157364, IMG submission 111476) | Fungus gardens microbial communities from leaf cutter ant in Ribeirão Preto, State of São Paulo, Brazil - Atta sexdens ASBM2 | ecosystem: Host-associated > Fungi > Mycelium > Unclassified ...
CACACACACACACACACACACACACACACACATACACACACACACAGAGTCGAAACGGCCGATACGCTACGGTCAGTAACTCTTTCCATTCCGTGACGGTTTGATTTTAATTGAATGCCGGCAGTCGCACAAAATATCGCTCGACGGGACGACGACACCGCGGCAGCTATCGATTTTCCCTCGATTAATTCCTAAAAGTGGCACCTGCCTCCGCGTATGGTAGCGACGGCCGCGGCGGTGACGGCGGCGTTTTGTCGTCCTCTCGATGAGAGGAAAATAGTTTAAGGCCACTATTGCTCATTCATTTCCAAATCAAAGGGACCAAGTTAAATGAGAATCGAATGTGTTCCCCGGGAAAGTTCCAGACGAGTTAGCCACGCTCCGCTAAAAGGGCGTTTAATTGAAAGCCCGCGGAAACTGCCGTGACGTCAAAAAGAAGTAATTCGTGCGCGTAACTTTCCCGGAACTTCACAAACTCGACGAAAAATTCCCAATCGGGATAGGTTGAAAATGATTGGTTTTACCTTGGACGCGGGTCACTGTGTTGTTAAAGAAATAAATAATACGGGAGCCCTAAAAGAAGGAAAAGTCGCATCCGCGCGCAAATTATAAAGTAATAACATCACGAAAATCCGCATAAGACAAGAAGCGCCGTAATAGAAGCGGGCTTTCGGAGTGCAGAATTCGAGGAAAGTGAAACTTCGCTTAAAGCTTTCTCCATAATCCGCCGATCTCGCCTGACGTGAACCATGGGAATCTTCCGATGAGGCTAATTTCCCCGAGGAAATTCCCGGGGATTGGGAAAATCAGTGGCTCAATCGATTCGGCGCACTTCACTGGAGAGAAATTATTCATCCTCGATAAAGAGAGTAGTCACCTAGCACGGCCTGGCATAGACGGCACCTGTGGAATGAGAACCGTAGATTCCGCCTCGCGCGTTCGTTTTGCGACGCTAAAGATCAGACTACCCTTCAGGCGTATCGTAAATGTTATATAACGATGAGAAAGATATATTCTGAAATTCTTATGAAATTATACTCTATACGAATAACATATTATTGTATCGAGATTTCTACAGATATGTATCTATCAAGTATTTTTAAAAGACTATGTTTAAATTATATAACGTTTATAAAAAAGGATAACTAATTTTTTCTTACAATATATAAATTACAAATAACACAATATCATATATTAACAATATCTTTTAAATAACAACAAATTATACTTATTGTAATCAATGACGTTTTCATTTTCTTCTTAACAAAAAACAAATAAAAATGCAAAATAATAATTAATTGAGCAGTATAATAATAAATTAGATTTTTAAAATTCGTTGCTTTGGATCAACTTATGGAAAATATAAAATTTTAATATAGTTACCTTTGTGATTTAAAATTAAAGATATAAAAAATAATACAATTATCAAATGTCTTGGGAATATTTAGATGGTACTTTCTAATAAGTTAATATATATGCAGGTACTGATAATCTCATTATACGAAGTAGGAATCGCGGTCAGCTAGCAATGGGATAAGCACACTCGTAAACCGCGACTTGTTTGCTTGACTACTTAGCAAAGAAAATTAAAAGGCGCTCTCGCCAATAACCGAGCTGGAAGTAAGAGCACTTTGATCTTTGTCGAGCGCTTGGTCCATATTTTGAAGAGAACTTTAAACTTGCTTTGTCTCCTCTCTTTCTCTCTCTCTCTCTCTCTCTCTCTCTCTCTCTCTTTCGTTTCCTTCCACCCCACGTGATAGAAAAAGAAATCATTGCCCCTGCACCGAAAAAGCAATTTTTCTCTCTGCCTTTGTTAAGGCTGCTCGTTAAACGAGAGGCTTACGTTTTCTCCACGAAAGCCGATCGGTGTGCTCGGCAAATTGTGATTTGCTTGCTCGTGGTGAAATCGATCACGCGTTGGATTCACGACACAAAGCCATTCCAGCGGCGCAGCGCGGCGGTCAGGTCCTACCGGCGTTTCGCAACCTTTTATCTGTAATTACATTCATTAGCGTATTTCTCGACCGACAACGAGCCGGACTAAACGCGACAAACCGTGGAAATGCGGTCAGCATTAATTACCTATTGTTTAACACGATCTCGACTAATAAGTCGCATCCTTATACAATCAATCAATGTTGATGACATGCATCATTGAGCGAGCTCGCTCATTTAAAATTATGTATTACGATTCTTTTTTGAACTGTGTCTAATTATCGTTTTTTGTTACGTAACATGAAAAAAATATTTCTTCGTATAATGCATACTATAATTATTTACATATAACAATTCTTTTAAATGTAACATTCATCTTGTATGCAATATACGGTATAGTTATATATATGCTTTTTTATTAGGTTTTATATACAGGAAACGCTATCGATAAATGATCTATTAAATAGATTTAAAGATCCAGTTAGAGTAAAATAAAAAAGTAACGGAACCCATGGCAATGGTAATGTTCGGATTTAAATTTTTATCGTGCCTTTCCCTTTCAATCGGCCGCTTATCGGTTTCTGTGTCTCTCTCAACCTATTCGATCGATACACTCATCGTAGCTTCTTCTTTCTCTCCTTGAAAGTTTGCGCGGCTATGAGCGTGGCTACGATATAGGTACTGTTGAGATTTATACAGACAGTCTGGTTATAAAAGCAAATTTGCATGATAAAGTATCTTTCGCGATGGAAAGTGGATCGTCCCAGCGAAAAGTGATCGTCATTAAAACTCGTCCGAGGATTCTATTTACTATTTCTACTCGAGTCAATAAGCAATTTCCATCTATATATTTGATTATGTTAAAATCAGCTTCAAGAAAATAGTTTTCGCTCCATTTCACTTTGGAAATCATTGCAGAAAAAAGATGTTACATCAATTAAATAAACGTTTGTTTACCGAGATTGAAGAGATGTAGAAAAAATATGTAAATTAGTGCCCTGTGTCGGCAACTGGGATCTTTAAAGACATCATCGATATTTTGTTTGTAAATTTTAGTAGATAAATCTAAATCTATAAAAAATAAGTAAAGTACAATCCGATTACTATTATAGTAAAAATTCATTAAAACTTTGACAAGTATATCAGAAATTTTATCAGATTTTTGTATAACCCGGAACAATAAAAAATTTGCTCTATTTTTCGAAAATCTCTATTGTTGATAGAAGAGTTAAAATTTATGTTGCTAGAGGGTTAAAGAGTCTCCTCCCAACTACATATTTGCGTATATTGTACAAGTTATCGCGTACGATATTTCACGGCGCTAAACAAAATCTCGCATAATTCCACATCGCTTTTATCCAGACGAATAAAATTCCGCCCATGCACTGATCCTTTGCCACGAATGGATAACACGAATGCAGTGACCCATCTTTTCAGAACGTGATCAAGCCTGGATTTAAATTGTAAATCCAACGAAACGTAACAGAACCTGCGATATATGCGCCTTGGAAGATGCAACAGGCTACGAAGGTGCACTCGCATGCCGATAAACTTTCGCAGTTTTCCTCGCGAGTTGTGCTTACACCGCTTTCGGATGCGTAGGAACGCACGCAATATAGCCGAAAGAGAGAATTGCGATACTGTCTGATTGTCTGGTAAGGGCAAGCGACATCGCTTGTCCACTCGAATAGATAATCGGACGGTCTGGACATTTCGTGTAGATATATATATATATATATATGGATATCAATACATGTAGACGTATCTGAATAAAGTGACCGTGCTCTCTAGTTTTATTTTATCTCCAGTCGGCATTGAGTAAAGAAATATTTTACTGCTAGAAATGTTACCTCTCAGCTCAATGTTATTATTATTAGTTTTCCTTCGTTTCAACATAATGATTCACGATACAAATTTCAAATGTTTAAAAAATAGAATTATATATATTTTTTTAATTCAAATAATTTGCTACGCGCTTCTCTAATCATATATCATGGATATGTATACTATCATAATACGCGTATCTGGTCACTGAATCACATTGTTGCGTAAAGCTATCTGATTTGAAAATGATGTTACGAAGACTTGCCTTTCCCGCTTCATTATGAATCATTATCCTTTAAACTCGCGTCTTTATAATACGTTTCGTTGCGTCTGATTTTTCTTCCCGATTGAGCAAGAAATGCCATTAACTTTCTCCGTTATTAACTTTTTTGAGTAGAATTTACGAGTGCTTCGTCAAATCCTCTTTCATTCAAAGCGCTGTAATCTTTGATAATCTCTACTTTATACATTACATTATCATGTGGTACTATTATACACATGTTGTTTTGAGAAATTTAAATGCCTTTTCTTTTAATTGCATGGCAACATCATATAGCGTTAAGAGAGAGACAGAGAGAGAGAGAGAGAGAGAGAGAGAGAATGTTGATTTTTTTTAAAATAAAGTATTTAGAGTTTTACGAAAAAATTTGAAATTATTAGAGATATCAAAGTTGAAGTTAATTAGAGATATTAGATTGCTCATATAGCGTACATAAATGTGTTCACACAAGAGGCATGAATCGATTTTATTCCATCTTGCCTCCAGAACGGTTCTGCTAAAGATCATCGTCAAACACTTGTCCGATCTTTAAGAGCCGAACTCTCGAGATAACGTTTTAAGATCAGACGATATTAAAAATGGTAATATACAGCTTTGAGAAAGGATTTTAATACTCGACGATGAACGACGCAATTTCTAATTTGTCTCAAGGCACATCATAAACACAGTAATATTGTATCGGATTTCGATTAACGCGTTTTATTATCGTACATTTATTAGCCATTTCTCACTAAACGCGCACTGTGAAAGTATGAATCATCTATAGATACTTTATATTACTACATCATATTTTCTTGAATTATATCTGTTGCGACATAAGTTTTATGAAATGATAATAGAGCAATCGATAAAGCGTAAAACAATCGTATCTTTGATTCGATGAACCTGGTTCATCGCCACAAGCGTAATCCCCGATTATTTGCAATAAAACAATACAAAAGCCATGTTACTTCGATTATAATAGCAATTAACAGTTATTAACATAAATGCCCCGTTTAATGTATTCGGAGCCGCCGTTTGAAAACGGCAAGTTTAATGAGAAGTCAATATTCAAATCGCACCATGTACATCGAGCAACTCGAAATTTAATTTGTTAATAGTAGGAGTGTACGTCTCGTTATTATAGGATACATGCAGAATATTTCTGCATCAATCATTTTCCATTAAAAACATATATATCAAAAAAATAAATTATTTTTCAAAAATTGTCTGTTAATATTGGAAAGGAAAATGATTTAGCAAGATACAGGATTTAGCAAAATACAGAAAAGAAAAATTCTTGGCGATTTAGTGGGCTTCACGTTTCCGGTCCAGGCTTTAAAAATATGAATTTATCGAGTTCGCGGTATGGTACCAAGACTTGTCTTATAAAATTGGTTGATATTTTCCAGAAGGAGAATTCTTGCACGGATTATCGCTGGCTAGAATAGAACTCACGGAATAAGACCTCACAACGTCGCTTTGTTCTTGTCTCTCGAGTACGAACGAAACAATACCGGTAGTGTGTTCGATGCAAAAGTTCCACGATTCCTGCTTCTGCTAGGCCTCCCGACCCTTCACTGAACCCTCTTTCACTCAAGCGACTTCGCTAACGAAGAACAGAAACTCGTGGAACTCTCGCGACGGGCACACGCATGTAAGCCGGACAAACGTGAACATGGACCGTGTATAGAAAATGAATGAAGTCATTCTAAGCATGCCAGACGAAGACAGCATCAAAAGTAGAGAGAGAGAGAGAGAGAGAGAGAGAGAGAGAGAGAGAGAATCTTGATAATATTGCACTTCAAAAAGCGAAGAAGAAAACCATGATGTGCCATGATTATGGGGCGGAAATAGCAATTAAAACTGAGTTATATTGCTCGCAGAAAGATAACTGTACCACCGCGCCCGTAATATACGATAAAAGCACGCACGACTCTAATTCCGAAATAATAATGTAGCTCACGGCTCGTATAGCTGCTGCGATTCGACGATAAACCCGTCGAAATGAACAAATGCTCGATGATGCGAAGGGAATACCCAATGGGAATGCTTAGCGTTACGAATAGTGCGTTAAATTTGCAACGCTGTGCGACCACCATCGTCTGCAAAAGCGCATGCATATTGTATAAACGTGCGATGGTTTGATGCCTTTTGTAACTCAGCGCGGAATCGCGCGTGCGAGGGGCCGATTATTAATCGCACAACGGTGAAACACTTTCGCGCGCGCACGCTTGTTCCGGCGAATCGCGAGAACAATCGCGGCTTGTTAACGCAACCGACATAGTGATAATGAAGTATTATAATGACACTTCATGCACATCAACGCTAACAAAAAGCCTTTCCATCTGAAAGCATCCTTGCATTTATGATGCACCAATAATTTTCGTGCACCTATATGCTGAAACAAGTATGGCAACTTAATATCGTACATAGTAATTAACATTTTCTAAATAATGGCCCATCATAACAGAGACAGAACAAGATAATTTGCTTAACCAAAGTTAGCACTAAGTGACCTTAAAGCCCTTAAAGTACCTAGTCCTCAAACGAGCGAATATGGGTGGATAACAAGTTGTAAGTACCTATCATGTATATGTTACGATGTGCGATAACTAAATTATACAGAAACACGATCTAAAATTAATTGAATAGATATGATATGTCTCTTTAAATTACATAATACATTTAAATTCAAAGCCAAAGAATTTTTTTAATTAATACAATTTTATTCTTCTAAAATGTCTTTTTAAATAATTATGATTCTTATGACACGTTTCAAAATTATTATCTCTTCTCACATAAATATATATATATACGTAAATATATATCACTCAATTTCCTGCAAAACGCGTTTTCATCTAAGATTCACTATCTATATGACAATCTTATGAGGATATCTATTCTGATCTATTTTGATAATTTACGATCGTTTTATAATACGAAACAGTAAGGAAGATGGGCACAATGGCGGCAAAGACAGGACGATCATGATGGAGATAACGATGACACAGAAATACGGTGATTATCAAGCATCGTAATTATAAGATGAGCGTTAGGAAGATTTTGCAATAGGAAAAGAAGTAGCCGTGATCAACCATGGCGCATGATAAGAGAAATCGAGAGAATCATATCATGGATCGTTTAAAAGCTCGTTTATGTAGAATTAATGGTAACGTCTAGGAAAAGCAGACGACCATATCTGATACCGGCATTTTTCGCTTAATCGCACCGGCCTGACCTCGAGATTGCTAGTCTCTACGAGTCTACGATATGAGAGCTGTTTTAGCACATAGCAATCCTTAGCCTAAATACTCAGAGATCGCTTCTCGATTTATTATTGTGTAAAAAAAACACACGTTTCTTTGATGTTTATATTGCCATTTATTAAAGGAATGTCATAAGTCCGTAAATTCATGCACGAATATGAATCTCACATCGACATATAAAATTTAGTTATCAATAATAAATATAAATGAGCTATGAAAGATCAGGACAAAACTACATGCAATTAATAATCATCAGTGCGCTTTTTATTAAATAAATTAATTGGAATATGGACACACGTTATTTTTCTGCCTTTTTTATCTAATATTTTTGATAGGATTAAAAAAAATTTTTAATTATTACTTTCTGTATCAGTAAATAATATATGTTATCCTGAAAAAATGTAAATAAATTGAACGCAGATTTTAAATTCTTAATAAATATTCAGAAAAAAAGAAAAAAATAAAAAACAAATAAATATTAACAATTTTTTCTACACAAATGTTTCAACAATCTTATTTTCTATAAAATATGTAACATAAACAAGCACTATAAAAGAATTTAAATAAAAGTTTTATATTCTAAAAATATTGCTATTTCGCACTCTCTTGTGTGAGTTTTTTTACATTTTTTATCTTTATTCTTTTGTTTTTTTATTTATTAAAAAATAAATTTTCCAAAAATTTAATAAAATACAGTCTATTTAATTGTCCCAATTATTTTATTATTATATTATGTCTTCATAGTGTTCTCAATTGCATGAAAATCTTATTTGCATACAGAATGTTTGGCAAAAAGTAGTACAAGATAATATTTTTTAATTAAATTTATTAAAATAACTATTGCTTTTTGAAACATCAATATTTATCATTTTTTATCAAACTTACTTTATTAATGATAAAAATATTTCCCATTATTCTTTTGTTTACGTTCATGAATTTATACTATACACATTTAGTATTTTATCCAAATATTAAGAAATGAAAATAAATGATGTATTATTTGTATGCATGTTTATACATACAACAAATTACTAGCGTCAGTAATCATATATATCAGAATTGATTATTTAGTATATTTTATATTAAATATTATTTCTCATATTAATCTATATAAAATCTTATATTAAATCTAATCTCTGATTTAACATTTTAACCCATTTATATTTCGAGACAATGAATCTCCAATTTACAAAATACTATATTTACTATATTATTATGTATTAACTTGAAAAAATATACATGTATGTACATACAAAATTACATACATCTTCAATGCATCTAAAATAAAAATCTGCGCTGATTCATTATTTAAAATTAAAATAAAACTTAACTTTAACTCACCGGACACGCAGCAGTGGAATTGTTATACCAACGTTGATCTACAAAATACAAATATGACCATATTATGAATTATTCCAGCATTCATAAGAATTGGGATCTTCTATTTAACGCAACGTTCGTGCGTATTTCATTTTTTTACAAACATTTGATAAACAACAAGGATAAAATGTGCTCACAAATGTTGCAAATAAATATAACGAGGCCTGTGAGTCTTTTTAGTTTCCTTATTTTAAATTAAATTTCATGGTTAAAAGTTAACCATGAGTTGTGAAATTGGGCCTAATGCCTGTTTCTACAAATGTAGATTAACTTTAAACCCGGTTCAACTTATTCTCATTCTTTTTATAATTCTTAAGACTGGAAAAAGAGAAAAAATAAATTGAACTAAAATTAAATTAAATTTACGTTATTTATGTATAAATGCCTGTTTCTACTAACGTAGATTAAATTTAATTTTAATTCAACTTATTTTTTTCTCTTTTTCCAGTCTTAAGAATTATAAAAAGAATGAGAATAAGTTGAGTCCCACGTAATCGTTCGTTAACTTAACCAAGGGTGGAGAAAGAGACCCCTAAGAGCTTCACAACTCACAGTTAACTCTTAATGGAGGATTTGTTTCTCATCTCTTTCCAATTTTAGAATTCCAATTTTAAGAAAGAGACAATGAATAAGTTGAACCTCGGTTAAGAGTTAACCATGAGTTGTGAAACTGGCCTAAGAAGACGTTCAGATTTCCACCCGAGTTCTCAAGATGTCATCCTCATTTAACATTCACAGCAAAGCTAGAGTAATACTTGGCACTCGGATGGGAATCTGAGCCTTATATATTTCGAAAAATAATTGTCGCACAATTTGTTACTTTCTAAAATCTTTGGAGTGGATTCTAATTCTAGAAAGTGACAAAGAATGACACAATTGAGCCAGTGTTAAAAAAAGAGTGATTCAATTGGCAATTTTTAAGAAATTCCACTCTTTAGAGTTAGATTGTTAGATCATACTCCAAGGATTTTAGAAAGTAGAAATGATTAATGTTTCAGGTGATGGATAAATAATACGTTACTCACCTCATGGTTTGCTCCGCCGTCGGTTGCCCGATGCCTCTCCTAAGCCTCTTCCTCCTCTCAGATTCTTTCGTTGAACTCACTCACAACACTCACTCGCGGAAACAAGGTTAAGTATAACTGCACGCGCGCTACGTAATTATCAGATTCCAATGATCGCTACTTTAAACGGCATTTCTGTCGTTAATCACCACGTATCGACGAATGTGGAATTTATGCTACGCCGGTTGAAAACAGTATGGAAAAAAAAAACAGTTATTTACGCATCACGATGCCACTCGACTCGCAATCGACGCGTTCTTTATCTCCGACGTTCCGTGAATGATTGAAAAGCTCGAGGATAGAATCGGCAACTTCACTCCATTGCTTCAATACGACGCAATCGCGACTATGACTGTTAAAAATACGACGAATCGTCCGAAAACATAACAGATTTTACATCATATGCATTCGATTACGCGAATTCAATCGGATAAATCCTGTGAAATACATGCACTGGCGATAATAAATGACTCAATATGCCACGGCCTTTCATTGCTTAAATTTAACCTCTCAGTTCGCAACACGATTACTCCGAATGCTTTCAACTCGAAGACAAAATGGATAAATCACAGCAAGAGTTCACGCAAGAACTTGGCGAGAGACTGTACGAATCTAAAGAAGTATCGTTAAAGAAATAAGCTAGTAAATGAATCTTATTATCAGCTCGCGATCACGTTTTGATACGCAAATACTGTGACGACGCACGGAACATTTCGCGGCGCGACTTGCCGAATCGAATACCGCAGTACGAATGGCAGTACACTGACCTTGCCTAAAAACATTGAGCCGTTAGTAAACGAAAACAACTCCCAAGGCTGCGCGTCAGTTTTATTACTATTCCCGGAATACGTATTCCCGGAACGTACTATGAAATAGATATGTACATGCGAAATATCTACGCAACTTTAAATTTCGAAAAAATTATATCATTCATATGTTCTGCGAGTTTTTTGACGTTATCTAAAATAGCACTTCAATTCAATTAAACTAAGGGAATTTAAAAATTGCAATAATAATTATTTAAAGTTTAATTTTTAACAGTTATGTTAATTTGATTGTTACGTACTTTAATTGCTCATTGTTTTAATTTATTGCCTATATTGAAAAAAATCTTCGGAATTAATCGATTTTTCAGAAGTTCATCCAAATTCAATGTTCTTACAAAAAAAGCTCAACAAAAATGACATTTTGATGAAACCAAACGGAATTTCTGATTTAATTAAATTAAATTAAATTAAAATTTCTAGTTATTATAACTAGAATTAATTTCAATTTGTTTTCCCCAACAAAATGTTATTCTTGTTAGATCCTTCTGTTAGTTTAATCAGAACATTTTTGTAAGTGCGATCATACGATACTTTGTCTCTTGAGACAAAAGAGTTAAAAAGACTGTAATATAATAAATTAATTTACATAAATACTTCTCTTCAATTAAATTGAGAATAATTATCATTGTGTAAATAAATATTAAATTTAATATCCACACATATCGAGCTTGAAAAAGCTTAATTTCAAACAACGCGTATCATTACTTCGTTAATCAATATAAGAAAATTACTCATTATTATTCAGAATATAAAAATATAATACAGAACAGTTTTCTAAGTCCTAATTGGAATGTTTAAAAATCTATTCCTATATGAAGTCAAGTTTTCCATATGGAGATAATTATTCATAATTCTTAAAAAATAGTTCAATCATTTTTAATGTCAGTTTTGAATTATACGTAATTTTTTCCAATTAAATATTCAATTGATACAAAATAAAATAATTATTATTATGTTCATATAAGTATACCTACCTTTAAACCTTAGTACATACTTTAGTTTTTCGCACCTTACTACACATATTCGGTCATTCGTATCCTGGATTAATTTTCATCACTTTTACAAGTATATATGAATTATTAATTTATTACGATTTTTACATATATTTTGACATCTTTAGAAAGTATTTGTACAATTACATATTCATAACAAATTGTAGATAAATTGTTATAATTAAATATAGTTAACAAAATGAGAAAAATGCACTGTTTCATATAAAAATGAAACAATAAACTCTAAAACAAAAATGTTTAAAAGCAAAATATAGTTCAATAGCTTAAAATTGATATTCCTACAACTACAAAAAAAAATAATTCAAGTGTTGGCTGTCCAAAAAGTTTATAGTTATTGAGTTATTTGAATAATGTTTTTTTAATATGCATGAATAGCTATAAATTGAAGATATATTACATTTATATTTTAAATAATGTATTTTACTATTGCTATTGTGTTAAAAAAACTTATAATTTATTAGAAAAATGTTCTTTATAACAGACAATCTAATATATAATATTACTGACGTTTTGCAAAGGTGACAAAAATCGAGTTTAGTGTAATATGTTGTTCTAGAGTTAAATTCTTTTTTTAATAATTCGCGAAATATTCCGCAATACAACCAAGAATTAGTTGAAAAATAAAGAAAAAAATAAAAATTTTTTAGTTACAAAAATGTACACTCCGTACATACGTTGGATCATTTGTGATCCAAAGGTAAATTTCGGAATTATGTCATGTTAAAGAATACACACGAATTGAAGCCGGCAATGCACAAAACTTGTTCTCTAGATGCTAAACTTGTTTTAGAAATAGAAAAGAGACCAGTGCCTTTAGTATTTCAAAGAAAAAAACATATACAGAGCACGAATAATCCAAAGGTGTGTATTAAGAGTTAATAATCGATTATTAAAACATGAAGAACAATTAAAAATAATAACTAAGATTATGTCAAGATTATCTCATGTCAAGATAATTATGTCAAGATAAATTCGATTTGAAGTTTTCTCAGTCGTTATACATATAACATAACGATCATTGATTGACTTTTGAGATAATTCACTTAAACCGTGTCACGTCTCCAAACTGGTTTTAATTTTTTTAGAAGATATATAAATATATATTAATACTAAATATAACAATTAATTTTTAACTTTACTTTGTCACATAAAATCAACATCAATGAAATGTATATTACGTTTATTACACGACATTGTCAGATTGACATAATTAATAACATTAATCACGATATTATAATTTTGAATAATGTCTCTCAGACTTCTATTCCCTAAAACTTTTAGAATGAAATCTCATTCTTGAAGACTGAAATTTTTTAGTGAAGACTATTTTTTTTCAAAACTAGCTCAATTTTCATTCTTTAGAGCAAGATTCCATTCCGAAGAATTTAGAGAACTCATGATAACACAGTCATTAATTATATCAAGGCAACGTTGCACATTTAATCGTGTGAAATAATAAATAAATGTAATATAAAAAGACATTGTTTGGTGTCGATTTTTTTATACGAACAAAAATATAAAAATCAAAAAATTGTCATATTTAGTGTAAAAGAGAATAAAAACTAAATCAATCGAATTTTTGCATTAAACATTCGGCGGCTTTTTCCTGCAGCATCTGCATGCAGCATGCGAGCGGATGTGTTCGAGAGAAAGTTACGAACGCCGAAAAAACCATATGACGAGGATCGACGATCCCGTTGTGCATGCCGCATAATGACTCGATTGTAAATCCATGCCCGCGCGTTGCATCATTCATGTGGCCCGAGGGCGAGAGAACGCCATATTTGGCCCCGTCTCATCCGAACCTCTCTCCGTAGGGAGGGCTATTTGTTCATTAATCTTATAACGCAACTTCCCCTCTTCTCTTCTGGGTTGCAAGCGCATGAATTACCAATGCCGGCTACATACAGCGAGCGCCGCAAGTCCCTTATCCCGTGCGCGTATGTACGCGCTCGATGAGTGGAGAGAGATAAAACAACATCCATACATTTTTACAGGAGTATTCCATCAATGTAAAAAATCACGAAAAATATCAACATAAAAACAATTACTTGTTTAAAATGTTTACTATCGTGTTATTTTAAAATAACAGATGTTTCTCTACAAATTTTATTTTATTTTATTTTTTTTTAACTTTAAATATATTACCAATTACAGTCTACGGTATAAATTTCTCTATAAAAATAAATTTTATATTGATAACTGATAGATAAGAAAGTTTATTACATATCTATATTTTTTTAAGTTGATTTTTTTTTAAATTAAAAAGAGATGTAGATATTAATTTAAAGATAAATTATTCAAAAATTATCAGAAGAAAATAATCTCCAACTGTTTTTATAAAAGGATCTGTAAAATAGTACTAGTAGCTTTAGGATATCATACGTAAACTTCTAAGAATGCGGCGTGAATTCACAATTGCAACTATCATTGTTTATATTAACGATATAAATAGGTGATTCATTGTCCATTATCTTCCATTTGCTAAAGACAACGGTACTCAATTATAGAGTATGTCGGATGATGTAAATGTGCATGTTTACACGCTCACACGTCAATTAGCACGCGATATTTTATTGTCAGATTAAAACAGCAGAGAGCTGTAGAGAACTGATCAAATAAAAAGAATCTACATTTTTAGTACCTATAATTTTTTCTATCGTTCTGTTTCAACAACGTGTGATTAAACTCTTGATTTAACTACTTATTTAGAGCAGTACATTTAAATACAAATGTAAAAGATACATCGTAGGACTATCCTAATAGGAAAGTAGGACGTGTATAGTAACCTTACCATTTGGATGATGCAATGGACCATGTGAAAAGTTATTTCAACAAAATACAATGTGTGAGCATTCGCCGGGGATTTAGGGATAATGACTAGATAACGATCTTCCCATCTTCCTATCTGCAGAATCAACTTGGAAATATAAACATTCATTGGATTTGAGAAAGAAAGATAAAACGATTTTTTCGAAAAATAATTTAGAGAGCGCAAAATATAGATACTTCTTTTGTTAAATAAATTTAGATCCTTTTTTCATGGTATATCGCGACAGCTTTAATAAATATTATATAAAGCAATTTGCAACGCGTGTATTTTTTTTAGTAATTGCTATCTACGCGCAACAAATTGCAAAGTTTCCCCTTAATGTCGCATAATGATAAATTGAAACATTTGCGCTTTATCTTTTACGACGTGAGAGTATAAACGACCTGGTAGAATACAATGATTTTAAGACACGTAAAGTTTATTTAATGCTCACTTCTGTGGATAAACGAAGATCTATTCTTCCGGCAAGACAAAGCCAGTTGTTAATGTCAAAAGTTCTCTCAGAACGACCAATTAAATGCACAGCTAATTTTGAGTGTTATGTCTCTTAAAGTTTGATCTTCTCGATTATTATAACTACAGTTATGTAATTAAAGTTATGTAGAGAAAACAACAATTTGCTGCAGACTTCTATTAATTTTAGAGAATATTCTTACAATTCGATACAATGGTAATTTTTGTTAGAGCAGTTGCATGCTTTATCTTTAATGATTTACGTAATATTTATATATTTGCGCGTCGCATGAATTTTGATAAATTCGTAGTGTTATCTCGCAAGATTTATATTCTCTACATAAATTTACATGTACAATTAGAATTCTACAATTCATTAGAGTGTTAGATTTTAGTCAAAATAAATATTAATGATAAATAATACGATTCAATAAGCATGCTTTTTACATGATGAATGAACATTATGAAGAATTTTACATCGGCGTGCATTTGTTTAAAGAAACTGTCATATCAATTTTACACGCATTGACTACCGTTTTACTTTGTGTATTGTCCCAGATATATGATGAGATTACGTCACAGTGCACTATAAAAGCAATGCAAATATTTCATTAGTCACGTCTGTACATACGTACTAATCTACATATATAATTACAAAATATAATTACGATATACTGCTAGAAGTTAATTAACATTGCGCGATACAACTCGATAAGACGCTATTTTGAACAAATAAGTAGCGAATAAATGGCAAGAATTGACACATATGTCCTAGATTATGACATGTGCACGCATGCTGAGTACATGAAAATAAAATATTTCGTCTCTAAACACTTATAAACATATTTGATATATATATATATATATATATATATATATATATATATATACATAATAAAAAAAAATATATGAATTCAATATTCCCGTTATAATCGTAATACCGATGCAAGGAAATTCTTCTGTCAAAAAGGGATATGCTCACTTAGAGTCTTATCAGAATGCCGTAATCTTAATAAAATTCCGAGTAACAGGAAATAATTTAATATACTATCGATACATAAGATAATATCAATTCAACGTGCTGCTTACGCGTAACGTTTTGCTGACAAGCTCGCGGAATCGATCGCGATCTCCTTTCACCTGTCATTAATTTTCCCCGTATCACGCCACATGCGACAGTCGAAATTTATCTCGTGGAAACAGGAGCGGCGCGGCGTGGCGGTCTAAAAGCGGGCGGTACGTTTGTACGCACGTGTGACGTGTGCTAGCCGTGAGCGACTCGTGCAGGTTGCGCGGCACATTTCGCCGAGACGAGACTTTCTTCGTCACAATGAGAAGTGTGCTGGTGGAAGGGGGGGAGGACAAGGGCTTTCGACAATAGCGTAACGCGAAACGGTACGCGTCGGGCTGCTAAGTGCATTATGCCTTGGCGAAGGCTGCAACGAGTGAGCGGAGTTGTGTGTGCACAACAACGGCGCAAAACGAAGGGTGGCACTGCGTTCTATAGACCTCCTCGCGTTCGTCTTTCTCCTCTTTTTTCCCCCCTTTTTCTCCTCTCGCTCCTTTCACTGCGTTCCATCGGCACACACAAGTGGAGTCAACGACTGCCGCGCGAGAGGCCCATTCATGAAATTTATCGAGGTAATCGTCGTTCAGTTACTCTGCAACGAGAGCAGGCTACGGCAGTGATCATGTCGCACCGCGTACACGCGATATGTTATTGTACACCGTGTGTCACGCATGGCCCTCAAGCACGATGATTCTCCCTCGAAGAGACATTTTATGGCGATCCGGTTTGTCTTTTCAGAGATACCTCAGAGAGAACGTGCTTTTTTACAGTCAGAACTCCTTTGTTCTGTTACTAATCGATATAGACTAACGACAATGCTTATTGAACTTTGTAATTCGATTAGATACGATGTCGTTTAACTCTAGAATATGATATTAATTCGAAGACTTAACGACGAATCCATCAGAAATAAATATTTTTATTCTATACTATTTCAATCAATCCAATTTTTTTATTGAAAATATGAAAAAATATATTCTACAATATATCGCGTTTTTGTTACCGAAGATAAATGTTAAAAATTATTTCTATACGTAGATTTATGCAAATTACATCAAAATAGTTGACAATAAAAATTCAATTCAAAACTGATATACTTTGCATCTCAAATAAATTGTTAGATGTGATAATCAATTTCTCTCTTTAACTTGTACTTTTCTCAGTATTAATAATTATTTACAATTACAATACGTTCAAATGTCTTTCACTTGGATATATTTTATATTTTAAGATAGTGCTTAAATAATACGTGAACCGAGGTCAGTGAATTTAATATTTCAAATTGATGAGAGCCATATTGAATCTCGCTATATCTCGTTGCAGTTTCGCGCGAATGACTCGATCAATCGTGCACATCGCCAAGCCGACTTCCGAAATACAAAATGGTTCGGTCGGAATATAAAAAGGGAACAGCTAGCGATTCGACGAATATACACACGCCCGAAAACAAAACGGTGGCTGACAATCCGTCATGCCACAACAATGATCCCGCGCGTGACAATCCCCGCATCCGGCAGCGGTCAAATTCAACGAAAAGACAGGAGAGAGAGAGAGAGAGAGAGAGAGAGAGAGAGAGAGAGAGCAAGGGAGAGAAAGATAGAGAGAAGAGAACCGGATTATCCCACGGACGATCTACTGGATTTCGCAAACACCGAGGGCCTTATCCGTTATCCGTGGCCGCTCGTCGATCACGCTCGGCGAACCGGTAAACCGCGCGAAACCGTCGAGCGACGCAGTTTCTCGGATATGGAATTATTTCGAACATGAATAACAAAAGAGTTGGAATGTTGAAAAAGCTCATTAATATTACACACATCAGTTATTTTTCAGACTATAAATAAGCAATAAGATTAAATAACCGGTTCATAGTGATGTATCATAAACCTTTATATTATTGTACTTGATAATTTATTAATCCTTCG
>Ga0157364_1002194_pt1 | contig 17847 bp, 10 predicted proteins | sample AttsexASBM2_FD_111476 | JGI IMG/M metagenome (GOLD analysis project Ga0157364, IMG submission 111476) | Fungus gardens microbial communities from leaf cutter ant in Ribeirão Preto, State of São Paulo, Brazil - Atta sexdens ASBM2 | ecosystem: Host-associated > Fungi > Mycelium > Unclassified ...
AAAAAAAAAAAGTTTTTTTACATTTTTCACTAAAATAATTTGCGAAATAATTTATTCGAAGAAATCTCATACACAAGTATTTATATAAATTTCGCATCTCTCAATTTAAAATGAAAGAGATGAGAAATTCAACAGCGATTTTAAATTTCACTTTATATATTTGGTTTATTTACGTTTCATATGTGTTGCGTTCCGTTTACGAAATAAGACTTATTTTGAAACTCGCTTGATCTCGTATTGCGTGGTTCTTTCGCCGCTAGCTGATTTCAGCTTCGACCGATGCTGAAATATATGCACGTAAACCGCGATGTCTCTCTCTCTCTCTCTCTCTCTCTCTCTCTCTCTCCGGGTCAAGATTGTCCCTCGTGCGTCATTGCGCCGATGATCGTTGCGCTGCGAGAGAAAGAAAGATAGGGCGAGAATGCGTGTACATGCGAGCCAATCGTAGTCTGGGTCCATGGACGCTACTTAGTGTTAGTTGGCCAGATTCGTAGGTAGGTTGTCTGGCCGATGGCCTTTCGACCCGAGTGCAGTTTTCTCGCGAATCTCCTTCTATAGCGGCGTGCCTTGGTGCGACCCAATACAAGCCGTGCGCGACGGGCAGTGAGAGTGCAAGCGTAGCTTATTATAATAATCTCACTGGTAATCTATTATCGCTGGCGTATTATCCCTGATAACCTGTTGGCAAAAATCTTATGGCGAGTGAATTAAATTACTGTGAGTAGCACTATATTATTTAATCCATAAAATTAACTTCAAAATTTACTTCTAGGATTTATACTCCTATATTCTTTTTCGTCGCTTTGTTTTCTTTAATTGTTGGCTTTAAGTTGTTATGTTAAAATTTCGAAAAAATATAACATCATCATCCAGTTTCTAAGAACTCACTTACTTTCTAAATTCTCACTCTTTGAGTGAGATTTATTTCACAAAAATTTAGAAAGTAATTTAACATTATAAAATCTAATTGTAAGTCTTATAGAAGCATCAGGTGAATTCCAAAAGTCGAATTCGATAAGTTGTTCTTTTATTATGCTTAACCCTGAAACGTATATTTAGTTTCACACTCACAACATTATATATATATCCAACTTTAACTGATTATAACTTTCGTAAAAGTGAACATATTGTGTTCCAACTTTTTTTCAATTGAAACACCAGACTTTAAAGAATATAATGGCAACAAGCAAATGTATGTATCTTCGTTAATAAAAAGGTTATAATGAAAAAAGGAAACAATATTGAAAACTTTTGTTAATTTGTATTTATTAGAAAATTTAAAGTAAAAGGTTTCTTATTTGTTTCGAAAATATTCAATTTAAAGAAAAAAATTAGCCAGAGTTGATCATGTAACTAAAAAAATATACAAATTTGAATATAGCATGCTTGTTAGTACATTCTTTTGATCGTTATTATTTAAAGATTATTCGCACTAACATTATTCTTTAAGTTAAACGAAAAGAGTATCTTTACGTTCAAATATACTCTAAGTAGGTTAATCAAATTTATCAAATTTCAAAATTATAGAAGTATCGCAACAATTGGAAAAGAACTGAGTATTCCATAAATTCCGAAAAAACTTTAAGGATTAAAGTTTAAGGATTAAATTAATTCTACAAATTTACGTTCGTTACGTATTGGATTTTGATATAATTTTATGCAGTGCGCCATGATATAAGCACGTGGTTGTTACATAGGCTGTCATACAAACTTCGCATATTCGTCTGAGAAGGGTTGAAATCGCAGCGCGGCTGCATTTCAACTGTCTACCGCCTGTCTCATGTTTTTACCTTCTTCCTTACGTGATTTTCAGTCGTAGCGACATTTTCAGATGGACGACGTGACGCGACGTGCTTACCGAACACGAGTGCGACAAAAGTTATCGGCACTTGGGCGTGTTTTGAAGCGCGAAAAGCGGTTACGAGTCGACATAAAGAACGCGCGGCTGGAGTGCTTTTCTCTAGCAGCGGCGATGCACTTTGCTCTGCGCTTTACGGGGTGCATTACCGTTCGACTCGTCACCGTGATCTGTTCGACGTTTCTTTTTACGATTGTCATAATAGTTTCAACCCTTCCCGTCTCACTATCCTCCATTTGGTCCCTTTTTTTATTCATGCCAACTTCCTTTACAACATCGGTGCATCCGATCGACAGTCGAGTCTTTTCTTCGAATCGTATGATCCAAATCGCCCGCACATTCGCGATATGCGGTCTTTATCGTCTCGCAATAAAATTGTATGTATGTTATTTTACTATTATTTTGTTACATATTATTTCTTTGCATCTCGCTGTCAATATTTTCGTTATTTTTGCCTTTAACATTTTTTTATGGCTATAATAATAATAATAATATAATTATAGAATATTTTAAATAATTAATTCTATGTAATACATTATTTTTTTACAAATTTATATTTGTTCTCATAAGTTATTATTATTATATAATAACCGAGGAGTAAACCGCTGACAAAATTGTGTACACCAATGCCTATTAATGTCCAACTTTTCTATCCACTAATGCCCTTAATAATGCCCATTAATGCCTTAATAATGCCTAGTAATGCTTAGTAATGCCCCAAATCTGTATACAATATCTTCGATAATAACATTATTACACAGTTCGATATATATTTTTGCTTCGATAATAACATTATTACATAGTTCGATATATATTTTTGCCTCGGATTTGATAATTATTAGCTACGATGCGTCGCTCTTATTAAGCTTATGTTTAAATGCAATATTATAATTCAATTTGAAATTATTATTATTTCTTTCAGTAAGTGCTTTATTATTAGGTATATTTTATTATTTTTTTCACGTTACATTTTCACTTGCTATTTGAAACTGTCTAGTAATTTTTAGTGGCATTTTCCAGAATCAAATGTATAGCAGCATTTAATTCGGTGAAAGATAATTTTTATCGGTGAAGCTGCATACCTCGATACGCAATGGAACGCTGGTCGCGCGCGCCTGCATTCGTAACAGAGACAAAACGCGCAGTTTTAACGCCAATGGGCGATCAGGGACGCCATTTGTCGCCGCGTGCAAGAATGGTTCGGGCAGCTGCTGAAAAACGACGGTAATCTCGCCAAAAAATATACATTCATTCCGCGCGCATTATCCGTACCGTCCGGCCCCGTTACTCGCCGTCTCATTCCCCGCATCTCTGTCTTCTTCCTGCCCCTCGCTACTCTCACCCCTTCTCTTTTTTTGCTCCCGGTGCACTAAATCCGCTGGACAAAAACGTGAATTTCAACATTGGACCGCATGCGCAGAACTGAAGCATCACCTGTATTTTTTAGACCTTCATTTCCCTTGGACTTAACTGTAGTTTCACATGACAAGTGAATTACAAGGGATTTGCTGTATGCTCGAATTGAATAAAAGAAACTCTAACATTGACGAACGAAATTAGTTTTTGCGTACTCTAAATTTTTCAAAGTGAAATCTCACTCAAAACGAGAGAAAATTTTCCAATCGATAGCAAATTTTACGCAAATTTTACGCAAGTATCAAAAAATTGAAGTAGATTTGAAAATAATTGTCGATCATCAAAATATAATTATGTAGAATAAATAATTATATAGGAAACTCAAGCATGATAACAGTGCAGTAAAAAAGGCTAGTATTCATAGTCACAATTCTTATATACACATAAAACTTAAGTCAATCTTAAAATGTCAGAAACCAAACTCAAAGAACCGCATTTTAAGATGTTTATATAAGATAATTTTATATATAACAATAAGTTTATATATAACAATCTTAACTCTTACAATACAAGATATAATTAATTTGATGATAAAAATAGCCACTCGAAAATAGATTAATGTTTCACTTTTCATGAAAGTGAAGTATTTGATTTCAATTATAGTGAATATTATCATTACACATGATGTCATAGTGAATGTTTCATTCATTAACGTCAATCTAGACGTTAATATGAGATGAATCCTAACTTAAGAAAAAAATATATAAACTCAATATACGTAGATTTTCGTTAGCATTTTACTTATCTTTGGAAAAAGTGTTATCGACATTTCTACATTGACTCAACAAACAACGAGATGACGATCAGTGTGACTTGCTTATTGAACTTCTTGCTTGGCGCACACCGTTTTCAGCTGTTACATTGATATAGTGAGACATATCAAATTTACTCTTTAATTACGAGTGAAAATATTTACGTCACAGTAGAAGAATTCACTTTCAACAAAATTACACCAACCTGAGCAATTCGATAATCCATTTTTCAAATGAAATTTCATTCCAAGAATTTAGAAAGTCTAGATATTCGTAGTCGATTCTTATTTTAACTTACTTACAAGGACAGTGCGATTCCTGTTCATGCAAGTTTCTTTGAGTCTTTCGGTAATTATAAATTACACTATATTTTATTATTTTCCAAAATGAAGTTTCAATATTTATTCTAGAAAGTTCAAAGTACAGTGAATTTTTAGAGAGTTTTTTGAACCATTTTGAATAGATCCAAAAAAAAAACAGAGTTTTAATGATTCATGTTTGGATGAATGAGACATCAATCAATTATATCTTGTATTGTAAGAATTAAGATTGTCTTATATAAACATCTTAAAATGCGGTTCTCTAAGTTTGATTTCTGACATCTTAAGATTGTACTGAAGATAGTTTTATGTGTATATAAGAATTGTGACTACGAATACTAACCTTTTTTACCGCACTGGTTATCATGCTTGAGTTTCCTACATAATTATTTATCCTATTATATTTTGATGGTCGACAATTATTTTCAAATCTACTTTAATTTTTTGATTGACTTGCGCAAAATTCTTTCTGCATAGTACTTGAAAATTGATAATATTAATATTCCTGTTAGTACTCGATAAGTTTCAGAATAATTTATATCAGTTTATTTTGTTGAAATTCTGGATAGTTCACGTTCCACCATCGTCGATATTCAATGTTGATATCGGGTAAACGATTATTCGTGAAACAAGCTTTGCGTACATCGAGAGAGTCGGATAAACAGCATCGCTCTCCAGTTATTCCGCATGCGATGAAAGGAATTAACGAAGAATTGATAAAATGCCGATTCAATGAGCCTGTAATAAATTATTATCGGAATCGACGACTATTGTTCCCGATTGTCCGTATACCTCATATCGAGCGATCGATGCAAAGCAAAAATTTACATGTGCATTATAGCTTTATTTCGATCCTTTATTCGTATCACGGGCGGGAAAGTGCTACGGTGACAAAGCGGAGAGAGAAAAAAAGGGGGAGCGGGAGAGACGAAGAGAACCATGAGAGAAATGGAGAAAAAAAGCTTGGAAAAGGGAAGAAATAAATAAACTCTCACTGAACGGCTTTATGTATATACCAGTGCCTGGAAAGGCAACAAAAACTGCTGCGCGTCCAAGCATTGCTGCAGGTGCGCACGACGTAGGTAATCGAAACGTTAATGGACGCCAGGAAAAACTGAGACTGGAAAAAAAGCCGATATCTCATAGGTGAGAATATTATTGTGCGGGGGACGGGCGCGATATAACGCGCTCGATTGTCGATACCGCCGATACTTGCATTTCAATCGACGAGCCTCGTTTCCTCCGGGAACATGACGCCTCCGTATCTCGATTCTGTTGCCGCGTCACGCGCTCGGCTTCCATTATGCGCTCTACGTAAAAGCATTAAACATCATTCCGTTAGACGTCGAAGAACAAACTAAGAAAAATGGTTATAGACGTCGCTCGATAATTAACCAAGTTGTTCGATATTTAATACTAATAAGTTTTGCCGAGTTGATTGTTCCTAGATAAAAGCCCGTACTTCAGTTAATTTCGGCCGAACTTCATCTTAACAGGAGTTTAGTTTAGTTTAAGGCTTAACTGTCAAAGTATATAATGCTGGAAATTAAGAACTTACGAGAGAAGCGATGGTCCCTGTACAAAAGTTTTCGTCAAGAGAGAGAGAGAGAGAGAGCCCAAAATTTGACGCAGAATCTGCGTGATCAGAAAGACATTCGGTGAATGTGGGACATTCTATCTATATATATCAGCATCCTGTATTGTGTATTTTTATCTATATCGTGTATTTCAACTGCCAACTTATCGTTTTGCCACAATGAACAAAAAAGATCATCGCGATTCGAAACTGAGTTTGGTGTTCCAATTTCTTTTACAAATACAATAAAAATTTAGACAATCGGGCTGAATCGATCTCCTCCTGAACATGAGAAAATAATCGAATTTTACTTTTCCTCGGGCATACTTGGCAATCATACCACGGGAAACGAAACCATAGCGTGCTCTATATCTAAAATCAACAATGAAATGAAACAAAAATACTAATGCCTCTCGAAAGAGAGAGAATTCGAATGGTTCGATTGAATATACCGAGTATCCCAGAAAATCTATACAGTGATCGTAACACTATTGAATTTAAAAATAAATTTTTTTCCTGCCATTGTCGTAATCTAAATTCAATTACGGAATTATATTCAGCATGGATAATGAATTAAAGTAACACTATGAATTAAATTTCAGCTTAATTTCGGTTTATCTTTCAGTTAGCTTCTTTACTTCAAGCGCACTTTACTTTATCAGAAGTCTAATTTGCGATGTAGTTGACAAAATATTTAAATATTGAAAATTTACAAGAGTTTCGCAAAATCGAAAAGTACATAGCTTTAATATATCATTGCGTGCATTCTAGAATCGAGTGCAATTTACGCGCGCTTTTATCGTGATATAAATCGGCTTTTGTTGATTGCGATGATGACGAAGAGCGACGCGGAGATGTAGAAACGTTAAGAACGTTTCTCAAGTCGGACGGACAGGCCGTAATCACTGTGTAACGAAGATAACAAGGACTTCCTGCATACTTATGAATTGTATTGCCGCTCGTATTTTCCTCTCTCTTCCTCTTTTCCTTCCACCTTCGCACCATAGGGCGTCTAGAAAGCTCGACTGATAATATCGACTGATTAGCGTAACGACGGCGTCTGTCATTCTATCAAAGTGAAGGGAGCATCGTGCTCGCTTGTGCTTTATTCTTTATTGCCGTTGGCTGCCATAGTTACCGTTAGACTAATTTAAATAATCGATTTTTTTTTTATATATATAGTAGACGATAGAAATTTAACGATGTGTTTGAAGACAAAAATTTACATACAAATTATTGAAGAGAGAAAATTACGTTTAACTAGAAATTTAATATATCACTTTTATTAAAGACATTAGCACGTGCTTTCGAGTTTTTATGACGAAAACTGCTTAATTTAATGGTTTATCGACAACGGTATTATTAGCATGATCTGATAATGCAATGAGAGATGTTTGCAGATTACATTATCTGTATACTAAGGCAATAATGTGAAATCCACGCGAGCTCGCGTAGCGTACGTTTTTTTATTATCACGACGGAGGGCAAATTTCTGTTGGGCGTAACGCCGCGACTTTAAGCTAAAGTAACAGCGCCAACTCGCTGCGCATCTACTAATCCGATTATATCGGCCGTTTTAAAGTTTTCTGTCGGGGGGTTCTCGAGAGCTCGACTGCCGAGAGAATGGCTGCTTTCCACGGTTACCCTCGTGTTTTTCTCATGAACATAGTTCTGCTTCTGCCGTACACCGAAATTATGCAGTAGCCTCCGCGCTTGCAGGATCCTTCCAGGAGCTCTCTCTGGGAGTTTTCGTTTTCTCCGTATAAGTATACTATACACGTATATATCGCAGATTAGTTCACGCGCGAATGTTACGTTTCTTTCTTTTTCTCCCTTTCTCTCTCATTTTATCTCTCGTATCTTTAAAAATCCCTCCGACTTTTCTATCATCCGAAAGCAGCCATCTTCCACTCTTATCTCCGTCCATTAACGGTAGTTGTCATCGCGTTTCTTCCGCGTTTTGCGCGTTTTCCGCATCCAGGGTGACGCGTACTTCTTTTCAGATTTCGCTTTCTTGCTCTATGCTTCGTTTCTCGTTTCTCTCCCTATTCTTGAAATTCGCAAGTCGCCACGATAGTAAACCAGCGCACACCACTTTTCGAAAGTGGTCTATTCCCGAACTTCGAACTGTCTCGCTCTCTACGAGCGCCGAATCGTGGCTGCACGAGAGAGTAACTCCGCGAACAAGTTTGATAGGTGGTTCCCCTACACGGTATCGGGATTATCCGAAGAGCCGCGTGTGCAGGTTCGTGCTTACAGCGATCGCAGAAATCGAGTGTTAATTTTGTTCGCAAACTACTTCACCTAGCGATTTCAAGCGAAAACTTCATCACAACGGCCCTTACATGGACTGTCATTAGCATCTGTTATCACACAGTTTCATTATAGTTTTTATTAAATATTGTTTAAAAATTGTTTGTGTAACTATTGATTAATTACGATTGAAAAAAAAAATGAAGTAAAGTTTTACTGTACAGGATACAAAAAGAAGTGGCAGATGAGGAAAGATACGCTTACATGTAAAAAAATGTTAATTAAGGTTTTGTTAAAGTATCTAAAAATTTATTTACAGATCTGAAAATAATTTTGTTGGACTATCAAAATAACCAAGCATGATGCAGAAAAGTTTTTAACATTTCTAGCGATCAACTTGAGCGTCCTCTATAATTATTTTGATGGTTTAATAAAATTTTCAGATTTGTATTTATCAAAATTTTTAGATACTTTAGCAAAACTGTTTTTTTTTACATATAAACATATTTTTCTTCATCTTTCTTATTGTATCCTGTACAATAAAAACTTTTTTTTTTCAATCATATACCTTGAAAGAACAGTTTTGTTAAAATAAAAATTTGGTTAGATAACCACAGATCAGAGAAAGTAATTTTGCTAGATTAAAATAATTATGCAGGATAAGTTGCTAGAATATCACAATTTTTTGCTGCATTGTTTCATTGTAAAAAATAAAATGTTAATTAGTAGTGGATTTTCTGAGACATGCAAAAATGTTAAAATTAACATTTTATTTTTTACAGTGTTGTTATAATTATTTTGATAGTTTACTAAAATTATTTTCAGATCTATACCAAATTTTGAAATACTCGGCAAAGTTCTTTCTGTGTACAATTTTGATCGTCAAATCATGTGTGTTCGACAATGTGATTTTTTAAATAATTCTTTTATCTTAAAACATTAAAATATCCCTCACGGAAATTACGTTTATTCGCGCATTCGTTGATCGTCGAAGTTAGTCCGGCAAGACCGATTTTTCGTTTCGCCGAAGATGAAAGACAGACGATGGACAGGAACGAGGGATTTTCGCGTCAGACGCCGGATATTAGCCCCCGTCGTAAACGGCGCGACGCCCTGAAAGGCCGTGGGTGAGCACCGAAAAAAATACTCCGACGCAAATAGCGTTGAAACTTCAAACGAATTATACTCGGCCGCCCCCTCGCTTTCTGTCAGCGCGCGACTGAAAACCGAATCAGACTCCCCCTCTCGATATCGCACGGTACGTTGCTCTGAACTTCACTCTGAAGGGTAGAAGAGCGAGGACTGAGAAGCGAGTTGACTAGGGTTTGAAAGATCCATATCCGTTTCCACGAGCAGTTTCACATAAAGGACGATAAATTTACTGTGTTTCAAACATACATTAAATATGTCGAATATGAATTTGTAATTCTCGCCAGATTAAATATTCATTTATGCATAGATATTTTCATTTATAAAATTATTCGATAATTCTCTCACATTTTACGTTAGTAAAGATAATACGGTGGAATAGGTCGATTATTCAAACAGTCATTCCATATAATCAATATCTAAATATATATAGAAATTATATATAGAAATTCTTGAAACGTTTGAAAGAAATTTGCCGTAACTTTGTTAGAAGACGATAAGAGAGAAGTTCGATAACACGAACGAACTGAATGAGACTTCATACTTCAATACGCGAAATCGATCAGGCTCGATTGAGCCTGATCGTTTTTGCTCGAACAAGGCTCGCCGTCTATCTCTTTGCGAGATAACAGGTGATCCGGAACGCTGAATTTGCCATCAATTAAAGGGACGACATATCTTCCATTCGTTACTGTCGAACGTGCTCTCGAAGTATTACCATCGTGAGAACTTGACCTTTCTCGCGAGGTGCATAACTCATCTCGAAATTATGCCACTATGTCACATTGATTGTGACGCGCATTTATATCGAAATGAAGATGAGAATTGAATCATTTTAATTGGATGTATTATCATAATTTATGTATACATATATTGAAGTATTCATTATGACATTAATATGCATTGTTTGAAATGAAAAAGAACTTGAAGATAATTGAAAATGGAATTACGAGATGGAGATTAGCTCTTAAATGGAGCATCTAAAAATGCTACAAATTTAAAGTCTGTTTTATATTAACGAAAACATTGTCGAGGAAATTTTCATTTATCGTAAGTTTCTCAGTTAGACGCATTTTATAGATTGTTGAAAATCTTAAATTAAATTTATGTTAGAGGATGAAATTCACGATTAAATGGAAGTATAATTTTATTGTCTATCTATGTTCAATTCAATTTTCTAATTTAAACTTTTGAATTTAATTCATTTCTTCAATTTAAACTTTACTATTCTATTCTGTATCAAATTATTTTTTATTATCCCTTTATTTTTAAAACGACTGTTAGCTTTTTGTCATATTATTTCATTTGGCTATGTTTGTTATACTTTAAAGAATTCTCAATTATCTTATGGAATTATAATTTAATCCTTATAACTTAAGGATTACCTTATGTTCAGATTTACATTCTTGGATTATTTCCCGCTATTTTAAGAACGATTTGTTCTCACAATAATTCGCGGTGATAGCGCGATCGGAAGATACTGAAGACAATACCGATACAAATTAAGTAATAACACTTTGAAACGACAGATTCAATGTAATTCCGCGCATAAACATCTCTCAGCCATCCAATTACTCGGAAATACAATTTCCGCAGCGAAGGCAACGACGTCCTCTTCTTCTTACTCCATCGTATTACTTTCCGCACATTTCGAACCTTTGAACCTTTGCAACTAAATTTATTAATATGAATGTAAATAATTCTATGTTTTCATTTTCAGAACAATAATGTGTCCTAATATCGCAACAAATTGTCAATATTTATTTTTCATTATTCAAATCACTTTAACGTAATTATTTAATTAATTTTGCTAACTGTATAATAAAAATCGAAAAGACTTTAACAACTTTAATATTTCTAGAAAAACATATTTATTCAAGTAATTTCTTCGACAAAATTTAATTATTGTACATAATGATTGTAACATCAAATACTTGTTTCATTAATCGTTTTCAATACCTATTTAATTAATCGTAAAAATTCCTTTGCGATATCAATCTTTTTCAAAAAATTCTTCCGAAATATACGCGACGCTTTTTTGCTTTGCTACGACGATTTTTGATCGAGAAAATAACAAGATTTTGAAAGTTCGTAAAGTTGGTAAATGTTTTGATAAATGTGTTTTCGTTTTGATTTTCGTTCGTTTCTTCGACTAGTAAGGGCACCGGGGCAGAGGGATGTGTTCGATGAACAACTGGAGCCAGGAATCTTCGCTTCTCCGTGTACGCAGGCGACACTCGTGTTGGCCTTTCAATCAACGTAATTGCCGTTCGATCAAGTTCGAACCTGTGCCAATCCTGTCCAACGACAATGCCCTCTGCGCGCTCGTGTTCCACGAGATTGAAAAGTTCCTGAGCTTATGCGCTGTAACACCGAGCTCGATCATGGAGTATTCGCACAGAGAGGAGAGACATTCGATGTTTGCAGCTTAAAATTAATTGAACTGGCGTTTTCTTTTCGGGGAAAAAATTATCCTTCTTCGGTAAATACCTTGTCATAAAATATACCTGTCACTAATAGATTGACAAATTTCGTTAAAAATATAATTCGGCTATCGTTAAAGATGTATCAGATATCTGTATGTATCTGTATGTAGTTTCTGCAAAAAGTGATTAGAATTGGAAGTTTATACATTTCCGTATAAAAACGAATTTTATATACATATGAAATGGTTTATTAAGGCTAATATTTGTGTATTTAACAATTTTATAGTTTATAAATGAAAATTTTCTCATTTTATTTTAATTACCTTTTAAAAACATATTCTACTTCTCTCATTGAAATAATTTTGGATCCAGATTATAAATTGTCAAATTTTTTCTATTACTTTCAAATTTAATATAGAAAAATCTGTCATTACTTTATGAATTTTTTTTATTTTATTAAAAAATATTAGTAATACATCATTAATTAATAAGCGAGGAATAAATTCAACGATAATAAATAGTTCCCTTTATTTTTTAAAAGATAATTCACTCCGAATTATTTTTTGCTCCTACAATTAATATTTTATGCGGTTTAACGCGAAATATTAATTAATAAATCGAACGTGGAGTTTCCTCTATCGTTTATTAATATTTTGTGATTGCAATACATATAATGTACGTATGCATGCAATTTTTACGACTGAAACGTACATTTAATCGTTATACATAAATATTAGTAGAGATGTGCTAATCATATAATTCGACCGATCGTTCTGATAGGAACAATTCTCTGATACATTAAACATGCAGCTGCTTCCGTCAGATGATAGTCTCTCTCTAATATCATTCAAGTTATTTCAGATTGTCGATCAATTATAATAATATGAGTGGCTAGAAAAGTCATCTCCTGTATAATTATATTTCTCTTGCTCATTACGCACACTAAGCATTACGCAACATTTTTATATTACATGATTTTGAATATTTTTGACAAAGTCAAATTGTTGTCTAAAAAATTTGTTTGTAGTAAGTTAACAACTAAATTTATCTTGACACTCAAAAACATTATATTTTACTATAACAAACACTACCAGGCAACTGAAGCATATATTTCTCAATTCACGTGACGTTTATAAAAAAATTGCGAGGATTTTTCTCGAGTCAGAAAGTTCCAAATTTAAAATATAAAATTTCTAATTTAAAATACTAACGTAAAAAATTGTAATATATTTCAGAAAAAAGCGAGAGATAGAGGGAGAGAGAAAAAGAAAATATACAGTGAACGATTGTAAAGGAAGATTCCATGTTACTTGGAACCCTTGACCAAACATCGGTAGTCTTCGCCAGTGACCCTTCTGGCCCTCCCTCGTTTCTTCTTCTTCGAGTCGAAACACCCTACGGGCGTGGAAAGTTCTCTTGGAGTGCGTGTTCTCCATCTCGTCGCTTTTCACCTCCCTTCTCGCAGTCGGTTGCATGTGCAGCGGCGTCTGTGTTTTGTGTGTGACGTGTGTGTGTGTGTGTGAGCGCATACGTGTGTGTTTTGTGTGTGTGGGTGAACGTACGCCGGCACAAGCGTGGATTATATCGGCACATGCGCCCCTCGTGACTGTCGCGTCGGTGGAAAAGCGGATATAGCCGGCGGCGTGTCAAAACCATTCCGCCGCCCGTGCCGCGAGTTTAGTACGGCGTGGTTCTCGGTTGCGGTTAGACGATCCGTGCACCTGCTCCCCTGCCTCGTGTGTGCGGTTGATAGTACACGAGCACGAAGGGTTACGAATCGCGGGATGCGCGTGTTGGTGGTCGCGTCGTGAAAATCACCCAGCCGTCGCGACGACAGTTTTTCACGGAGATTCATCTGCTCTCAGCAGCCAGTCCAGTTTCGGTGTTACGTGCTGGCGTAAGACAGGCGTAAGACAGGCGTGCCTGGAGTTCATTTCAGTAAGGAACGATTGCCGGCACTTGCGGTATTTGAACGTTCGATCCCTTTTCCGAAAACTACATTCCCGTTTTATTTAGCAGTTATTATCGTAATAGTTGTTCATTCTCTTCTACGTTGAGAGAAAATTTGAAATTCAAATTATTTTTCCATTCTTTCTGCCTCCAGGCTACTCTATGATTCGCGTTTGTTTCTCTCATTCGAGAGTAAATAGTACAGATCGACGAATTCGTGTCGTTCTTAAGAACGATATTCCGTGTGAATATTCTAGATTCTAGTTGATAGCGTGAAAATGAAATGTTAAACAATTTCCCTGGGGATCTTTTAATGGTAGTCTTACCATCGATTTGGTGTACATTTTATGGATATTTTCGCGAAAAATGCAGTGATATCTAAGATAGCGCTCGTGATGTATACATTTCTCAGAAATGTGTTTGGAGGAGGTGACTTGGTTCTCTGCTAAGCATGACATTACGTCTGCGGCAGTGAAAAAGTTCTCTCGTATATTACTCCGTTCGCGCACCAAACGAATAGAGCCGGTAACGTGTCAAAACTATTTCGCTCGAGCAGTGAATTCAGCACGTCGTGATTTCTTTTCGCGACTGGACGTCTGCTGTCACACGACTGAAACAAGAGCTTCGAGCACGGATCAACTTTGCATAATCGCTATCAAGGTACGAATCCGCTTTCCATTATCTCGTCATGCAGCTATGATGAAGTTATCAAGTTCAATTGATGAATAAATTACGGAATTACAAGATCGGAAAACGAAATTAATAAACGCGTTACAATGTTATAAGATAAATGAATTTCATCGTGCGAAGCTTCCCTTCGTATTTGTACATCACTTTTTTTTTTTAGAGGAGAACTTTTCATTAATATCTCTGAAATTTGTAATTAGTATACATATTCGTTTTTGTAATATGCGAATAATTATAATATGCTACTTTCAATATATAATTGCTCTTTTTGAAAAGAAAAAGAATTTTTCATTATTATCTTTGAAATTCATAATTAGTACGTTCATTTTTGTAATATGCGAATAATTATAATATGCTATTTTTAATATTATATATTGTTGTGTATATCTTGCTTTTTTTTTTTAAAGAAAGAGAATTTTTCATTAATATCTTTGCAATTCGTAATTAGTGTATGTTCATTCGTATAATATGTAAATAATTACAGCACACTACTTGTAATATATATTTAATAAAAGGACGAGAAGCATTTAACAATAACACGAAAGCAGGTCAAATATAAACGAGAATTTTTTTTTTATTTTTTTTATTATCTATTGGATGGAGAATAAAAATGTAAAGAAAACAAATTATTTTTAGTTTCCTGCTACATTAATATATTTTTGCCAGCGAATAGGCAATTTGGCGATCCTGTTTTTACGTCCTCGAATTCTCCCAATTTTTTTTTAGCGACTAAAACAAATGATAATCGCATTGAGACAAATCGTTCCATACGATTATCATTTGTTTGGACCGCTGAAAGAAGAATTGGGAGGACAATACGATGCCGATGTAGAGGAATTCGTACGCAATAAGTTGCAGACACAACCTATTATTTTTTATAAAAATAGGATCGCCAAACAGCCTATCCGTTGCCAAAATGTATTAATGCAGCAGGGAACTATGTAGAAAAATAATTTGTTTTTTTTATATTTTTATTCTCGTCCAATAAATAATAAAAAAAAATTCTCGTTTATATTTGATCTACCCTCGTTTGTACATTTATAGTAATTTTTACATTTATAGTGTTTGTACATTTATAATCATTTTTCTAAAACAAAAGATTTTTTTATGAATATCATTGTAATTAGTATACGTTCATTTTTATAATATGCGAATAATTATAATATGTTACGTATAATATATTTGCGAAAAGGACGAAAAACATTTTACAATAATGTGCATATTTGTAGTAGTCATTTTTTTTTAAGTAAAAGAAATTTCATGAATATCTTCGCAATACATAATTAGTATACGTTTATTATTGTAATATGCAAATAATTATAACATGCTACTTGCAATATATGTTTGATAAAAGAACGAAAAGTATTTTAGTAATATGCATTCTTGTAGTAGTAACTTCATCTCGTCAAAAATTGATATACGTTCTTTGAGGGGCGGACCGGTTTTTGCCGCGAGCGACTCGCAGACTGGAATTAAAATGGATATATTTACATGAATCAACATTGAGAAAAAGCTTTGTATAACAACTAGCTAGCATCTATAGCGCCATTTTTGCGCGACTTTTATTTACATGCTGACACATAGCAACGCAGCTTTTAAACACAGTCTTTTGTTTTACGCACATTTTTTTAAATTTATTTTACGTGCGTCGTGCTTTACGAAGTAAAAGTTCTTTGTAAAACACATAACTGAATCATATTATAAAACGCGAACAATAGTTTGAATTTCTGCGGCAGCAATGTTTTGTAGCCGTCCGGATTACCGTCAATTTACAACGAATGTTCGCCGCTGATTGCCGAGCCGTGGAAGCAACCGCGACATTCGTGCAAAATACGATAATTTTGTTTAAATCGCACCGCACATTTAATGCTAATCATTTGATTTTAATTACGTATTTACATCACAGTGTGGACGTACATGTTTAGTAAATGAAATTCAAATTCGGCAGCGGGCATTTGGAGATTTTGCGCGCCGTGTAAATTAATAATTGTGGAGTTGAATGCAGTAATAACGTATGTCGAAAAATTGAATTTAAAAAAAAATTACGTCTTGATAATTTTGCTAAACGCTGAAATGTAAATGCAATAGTACGTTGTAAATAAAAATGCAGCATGCATTTAAGAATATTAAGAATAAATAGAGAGCACGTTTTTGCGAAATCAAATAAATAAGGAAAGAGTGATACTACAATCGAGGCTAGATCTGCCTAGTAATATTTTTAAATGTAAATTCTAAATACATTTTTCTACAGTTAACTGCATGTTTACTGACTTGAAATAAATTGAAGCTGAAATAATAAATTTAATAATGCTATTAACATCATCAAAAGAATTATTGTAAATTATTGTGAAAAATATTATCGGAATTAGGATTCGAATATTATTAAGGTATTAAAATCTAAAGTCTTCGACTTTATATTGCTATTTCCTTATTTATTTGGTTTAAACTTGTATCAATGAGACAGGCACGACATTGGTATTTATAAAACTACAATGTATTTCCTAAGAGAATTAAAAACATTTTAGTTTTATAAGCTTTAAAATCTTGTCTGGCTCATTGCTCTTCATTGACAAAAGTTTAACTTTTAATAAGTCTTATTTAGATACTTATTTTTCATTTGATTTATTTATATAACGATCTAGAGAGATTATTATCGAAAGAGGTAACTATTATTGCGAATAATGCACTATGAGGGATAAAATCTCAAAGAGACACGTTCGCTCTGAACATACAGTGGATCTACGGCGAACGAGTTAATACCTTATAGATAATCATAATGTACCGTCGACGGCGCGACATTTTTCTCAGCGCGCGCTCGTAACTCGAGTCACGTAACACGCGCGAGAAGCGAGATAACAAACGGCGGAGGCGTAACGCGGAGCGTTGAATAATTCTCACGTTTTAAAGGGCGTCCAATTTAAAGCGCGTCCGAACATGCGAAATGCGGCACGCGACGAAAGCAAACCAGAAGAAGATCGAGAGAGAACGAGGAAAACAGAGAAAGACGGAGAAAGTAAGAGAGAGAGAGAGAGATCGTTTCTTTCATTGCGCAAGTTCCGAGTGCTTTGCCACTTTTATGCTTAGCTCGAAAAATCGGCTTTACCCCGTTCGCGAGCGTTTTCTCGTCAAAGTTTCCCTGCGTTGCACCGTATAAAAAGCCCTTTCTTCGCTCGGCGATTCGCGACGATCTTACAGCCTCCTCCCTCGTATCTTCCTCAGGAAAAAAGCTCGCGAACTCTTCACCACGAGCACGTTTGATCGACGACTTTTTCAACTGCCGCGTATCGTCTCACGTAGACAGGCTTTAATTTAAAGCTTTCTCAATTCGTCTCTGTAGTTCTTGACGAAAGAATCTAATCGAGTGCCACGATAACATTTTGTGGTGTCGCCGTGTTATCGGCGAAGATTAACTTGAACATGCAATACTTTTATTACTACACACGAAAAATATCTTTCTACT
>Ga0157364_1002195_pt1 | contig 17847 bp, 7 predicted proteins | sample AttsexASBM2_FD_111476 | JGI IMG/M metagenome (GOLD analysis project Ga0157364, IMG submission 111476) | Fungus gardens microbial communities from leaf cutter ant in Ribeirão Preto, State of São Paulo, Brazil - Atta sexdens ASBM2 | ecosystem: Host-associated > Fungi > Mycelium > Unclassified ...
ACGTATATGCGTACTAATCGAAAAAATTACTTCATTAATAATGAATAATTGACGTTCACTTCGAATATAATACTGTCAAATGAGGAGGAGAGAAGTGAAACGTATATAGTTTGTAATATGCATGTTAACAGAAATAGCTGTAGTCCACGAAAGTTTTGGCATAATTCAAAAGCACGTCCATCTTGTGTATTTTGCATCTGCAAAGTTTGGGAATGATTCGACCGAATGACTGAACAGGTACGAAGATATGAATATGATATATATCTATTACCGATTGACATATATTTTTTTACATAATATTTTCTTGTATAAATTATATATCTGTACTTAAAAATGCAGTAAGTGAGAAGCGAATTATTAATATTATATCGATATGTACGTATAAACAAATCACTAATAAAATACTTGTTAAAAGGTCACAGCGCTAAAACGCTTTTATTTTTTATAATACTGATGTTACAAATTGATCGTTGCTTTAATATTTATTAATAAGCACTTTAAAATTCAAAATAATGGAATAAATCACGTAAAAAGCGATAAAAATTGCAAGAACAATTATAGCAAAAATAAGACAGTTTTTTGTGTCAAAATTTTTATAAGAAAGTTAATTATTACAGTTTTGTATTATAACAATAATAAATTTTGTATTATAATAAATGGAAAAGCAAATATCTGAGAGATTTAATTGCAGTCGATGAAATTTTATGATTATAAACATGATTTATAATATATATCATATAGTTAATTAAGATCATCAAAAAGCGACTCTATTTATAAAGAAGGTAAAGGGAAAAAAATCTCTTGGAACGAAATTTAATATCCATCATTAATGATCCTTTTTACGAGAGGTAAATTTGAAAATGTAACTTGAAGGGCAGCAACGCGAGGACGGCCATCTAGGGGATGATAACCAATCTCCGTGCTTCCCGAGCATGTGAAACTGACGGGTCGATTAATAAAAGGACCGTGTCGAGATTACGCCATATTGTAATGCGGTCGAAATAATTACCGAATTCGACGGATGGATTGATGGTTGGTCCGCAATAAATTATTCGCACGAGCGCAATTAGACGGGCCGCCAAAACCGGCGTAATTGCGCCCGTTGACCGCATCCGATAATGTACAGGAAACGATGTTAAGCGGTAGAAAGATCGACTCGTATTTCAGCACATATATCGCGCAGCAGATGTCTGTAGCTGTTATGTTAGCAGTAATGTTTAAATATCTCATGACATCAAAATTTCACTGTTATTATATATTGCGTATGTAGTTTTCGAGTAAAATATTTGCGTGCTACACTCTACAGTTTTTAATGCAATCAATGATATTAACATTTATTAAGAGAGAGCCTTGCTTTTATGTTATGCATTTATTACCACGCAAATCACAATAATGTTATAAACAGCTGCAAATCATAAAATAATAAATTTAATACTCTCTCTAAATCTGAATCAGTGAATCCAACTAAACAAAAGGAAGTTTGAACATTATATGTATAGCAATTATATTCATAATTTGTTAGATAAAATAGATAAAATTTTTTTTTGGACTATATAAATTTCTCAACAAGTAAATTTCTCAGAGCATCAAGAAAAAATTAAACCATTTTTTTCAACAATAGAAAAATGGGTGGTACTACAACGTTAGATAAATGAGTGCGATTGTCTGGTCGAAGGTCGACGAACAGCGAAGGTCATTTTTCCTGTGTGGCCCTTTCTCTTTGTGCGGCCAGAGAAAGGGCTCCCGTGGGGAAGAAGAGATAGCGAGTTAGTTCCCGACAGACTTTCCCTTTTCTGTACGTAGGGAAGTCGGACGTGAGCGAGCAACTTCCGGCTGGAATAGAGGGACAGTGCTCTCACCTTTATTTGCTCTGTAAATAGGATTTCGTTTCTTCAGGGTGAGAGAAGCAGACTATAAATCGAGAACAATCCTTCTTGATAAAGAAGGATTGTCTACATTTGAATCATTTGATATATCGAGATAAAGTTTTCAAAATTTCGCATCTTTGTTTAATTATTGTACTTTTCTATTATATAATTTTCTGATATAAAACTGATTGAAATAAAATTTTCTAGGTATATGCAACATTTTATTAATTTCCAGATAGAGTCATATTTCGTTAGTTCGACTTAAATTTTTAATATAATAGTGAAAGATGAAAATATAATTATTCTAACATTTTAATTTTTGTTACGAAGTTGCGATTATATTGTATTATATGTGTATATATGTATATATATATGTGTATATATATATATATATATATAGACCAAAAAGTTCAAGGTGAATATATTGAATTTTATTCTTTGTAAAACTCCGATTCAGTTTTTGGTCACGTCAATTTTTTCTCAACAGAAACATCTTTCTCGCGCAGTTCATATTTCATTATTAACAAGAAGCACGTATCAGAAACATCGACCTTTGCACATTCGCAATTCCCAATTGAAAGGGGAATATTACTGGAATAAATTCCCCTACATCACACACGAAGTTCCAGCCATCATACAAAAACGTCACGAAAATTTTGCATTTGATAGCCAAAAATTTTTTACGGACTTAAAGAAACGATTGAATTTTTCAAGGTACTCATCCTAGGACGAGTCATCTATTCCCTTGTACCTCGTGAAAAAAATATGTCGTCAAGAGAAAAACGATTATAGTTGACGGAAAATTGCGTATTCTACTCGCAAAGCATCCTCTTTTCATTTTCTTTTCCTCTTGAAAAACTCATTTTGTAGCATGTTGCGTATCGATTAAACCACATTTCGCGTGTCTTCAGTATAATTCATGTTCCGGTGATTGCGCAGAGCAAATATTCAACAATAAACGTGTTTGTGTTACAGAATTATGAATCGACGCGAATTACAGACTGTCATCATTATGTTACATACAGAATATCAGAACTTATGAGTTTAAACTGACTTTCACTGAACTATTCGGATAATTCCGAATTCTAATTAATGATAAAGTACGAACGTGTTGATCGGCGTTTATTACTATTAAAATTGAGAGATGCAAATACCGAACAGTTAACAATTCATATATAATATTTACATTATAATAAATACATATTCGCTGTTTCCAATTAGATAAAAAGTCTAATTATTGATGAGAAATCTGATTATAAAACCGATAAAATATTTAAAAAAAAATAATGGTATGTGCAAAATTCTAAAAATTGAAAGATTAATTCGCAAACAGAATATTTTATATTAAAAAAAAAAGGAAATTAATTAGAGTATATGTATATTTATCAACTATAATTGGAAATAGGACAATACACGCAATGACGATCGCATTATACCAATTGGATGGTTTACAACCCTCTAGCGTAATATTCACATTTGTCTCCGAATTTGCTAGACACATTGAAATCAAATCGCTCGCTTGCATTAGCAAGCGAACAATTCTGGACGTTCGCATCGGGTTACCTGTCATTAATTCATATTGGTTAATGCATGCAGCAATCACTAAAACGCACACCTGTCGAAGTACTAAGTACGTGCTCAAAATACGTTTTTCCGTTATATAATGATTTCTACCATCTCTTCGATTACTAAATTTTGATAAAATGTCTGAAATTATAAAATTGGAGACAATGATTTCTATTTTATTTTTTAAATATTATTAAAAAATAGTCTCTGAAGTAAGCTTATAAATTTAAGTGAAAATAAAAGATATAAATTATTAAATAATTCAAAATAGAATACGAAATATTTAAATCCTAAAATTGCTAAAGAACCAATTACCATTCGTAAATATTACGAGTCAATAATGTATAATTTCTGTTACCTATCGCTTCGATTTCTATGTCAAATTAATAAATCGCATGAAATATCGAGTTTGATAAACAAACCTTGCCTCGATACACTTGAGTTAATTAATAGCTCGAGCTGATAATCGTTAATTGTTCATAGGGAATCGCATATCGAAGAATAATAACACAATGCATAGAGCAACTCGCGCAGCTGCCTTCTCGCTCGAGGCTCGCCAATAGGCGACAAAATTACCACATGTATTTGCACACAACACGCATTAACGCCGCAAAAAATAAACGCCGGACACAATTTGAAATATTCAACAAGCTTCAACAAGCTTCAACAAGCTTCAAAACAAACGCCGATTGTTCTTTATGCATCGAATTAATCTCGATGAATATTATTGCGTATTAAATTAAATTCATTTTGGGAACGAAATTTATTTTGTTTGTCAATGAAACAAATATTTATGCAAATTAAATTAGGTTTTTTTTGTTATTTCAAAATACATTCCAAAAGAGATTCCAAATTATATACATAAATATAGTTAAGAAATTTTTTTTCAGTATTTTTAAGTTATAAAAACAATTGAAATGTAAAAAAGAATTCAAAGAACAATAAAATATTCAAAGTTATTTTCTAAAATTTGTTAAAAGAAGAAATGTTCTAAAAATTATTCTTAAAAATTGTTAGATTGTAAAAAAGGTTTTCTTTAGTATACATTTTGTTAAAAGAAAATTTACGATATTTTCTTGAAAAGATAAAAATTGATCAGGTTGTTCAAAGATAAAAACAAGAAGATCAAAATAAAATAATATATGTACTATTTCTAAGAAAGTTTAGCCAATATTAGTTTTTGTGCGCTCGAAATGTCGTTTGTAACAGCACACTACAATTTCTTAAAATAGAATGTTGCTTTTGAAATATCTTGTTTCACTTTTGTTTATTCTAATTTTATTTATTCTATTTTAAACGGAAGAATGAAATCTAATCTAATTTAGTTTTATTTATATATATCAAAAGTGCCTATTGCTGAGTAAATTACACAGTATAAAATCATTCTTATTTACTTTTCATTCTCATTATTTATGTGTAACTACTTTTAAGAGCTAGATTTCGAATGAACTCCTAATCCGCGTTTTCTTTTTTTGTTTCTCTTTTCGTTTTTTTGAAAAAAATTTGTCGTTAATACCTACGAACCATTTATCTGTGTCTATCGATGAGGTCTCTGAAATATTCATTAGTGCAGGGATTTTCATGCAGACGCTCTTTTGCATCGTGCTTGTGTCCCGTCATTGTGAGTCAAGACTACGTCAGGATGTCGCAGTGCGGTATGCACGTGCGAGCCAATGAAAGAAACCGGACGTTACTGCGCTGTGTAACGAGCCTCGAAACTTCAGTCGCAATCTCAAATCGCTTAAACTCGGATTCACGTTGGATTTAATCAAACACTGCGAGTAAGCCGCCGAGGAAATGCAGCTGTAGAAAGTCTATGTGATTATTAACTCTATTGAATAAAAAGCTCTTCGAGAGAAAGCTCTCTTTTACGATCTCTGGGAAGCTTCAGATTACAGGATTTTGAAAATTTAAGCAAATTTGTAAAAATTCTTATTCAAGTCGATCAAAAACAGCAGAATAAATTTATAAAAACATTTTCCTTATTTTATTTTTGTTACCAATAATTATAATTATAATTCAACTGTTCTGACGAGTTCTGAATAATTTTATAAAAATATTGATCTCATGATTTAATTGACATTGAATATGTTTCAAATTAAAATTAAAAAAAAAAAACATTTTTATCGGTCATTGTTTTATCGTCAGTATATTTTTAGAAATACTTGCTTTGATTTTAATCTTCTTTCGTGAAAAAAATGATCTATTCTTTTTCAGAAAAGAAAGCTAGAATTTATTAACACTCGCCATGAAAAATCAATTTGCTGCAACGAGCATGATTTCTTAACTGCGTATAATAGCCTGCAGTAATAGCTCTTTGTTTTATTGCGGATAATCTCATCTCTTCCCGCAGGATTTGCGAGGGAGAATTGTGACATTGTTGACGCAAGTCTATTCCCGTAGCAGTCTCCCTGCGAGTGTCTAGGCACGCGCATAACCAGTGCCGATGCAACATCAGGGAATCGCCTCAATTAACGACGTAACCATGAGCCATTGTTTCGGCCGTAGCACATACAGTGTACCTTGCATGCAAGTACGCTCAGCCAACCGCTCGAAATCGGAGCTCGTTGGGAACGCGACACACTATAACGACATCCGATGTCCGATAATGATCAGCTGTATACGGAGCAAAATGTTTTCGATCAATCATCATCAGCTTAGTTATAACATTTATAAGTTCACAGTCCATTCGTAGATTAATTACAGAGACAGTATAGAGATTGTTCGATCTCGCGCTTGTCATTTAGAAATTGAAATATATCATTCTTTTATAATAGTGCTTATATAGTACTAGCCGTTATTAAGTTTTTCAATATTATTAAAAAATATCGATACGTTCGTAACCAATTCGTTAAAAATATTTTGTCAAATATTTTGAAAAATTCTCGACCTAGATTTTATTAATTTAATTATAAAATTTTTTTTCCAAAGAATAATAGAGAATTCAGGATTCGAAATATTCTAAATGATATAGAAAAACACGAAGAGTTACTTGCGATTTTGAAATCGACTTTTAACCATTCATAGACAAAATTATAAGGATTAATAGCATAATTCATTCGGAAAGGTCTCAATTAGACATCGAAGTGACGCATTGTTGTTGTCCCACGACGTTCCGTTCACTACGATCGTTAGAGAAGACCAGAGAGTCGACTGCTTGTCTCGTTCCAGTGATTTCGAGGGTTGTCGCGTTCCTCTCTCATCCTCTTCTCTCTACTCTTATTCCGAAAGGAATTTAATCAGACTACCCTTCGAATCGAGTCGATTCGAACCGAATTGAATCGAATAGCTTGTAGCGACAGGGGCAAGAATTTCTCGCGGCGAATGAAAAGACACCCTCACGAAATATTTGACGAGTTTGAGCGAAAATAGGGAATTGCCCGAGAAAACATCGAAGGAGAGAATGGCGAGAGGAAAAGAGATACCATATTTCCGACGATAAATTTCCCGTTGGTACCTCAAGTTGAGACTCAAAAACATGCCGAAATGAATCTTGTTGGGAGTCAACCAAAAATGATATTATATGTACGCATAAAATATTTTTCTGCAGTAAAATTAATATGCTGTTGAATAAGAGAATTGAAATATTATTTATCAGCAAATAATTTTGAAATTTGTAATTCAAATAACTATTATAAAATATATATGAAATATATCTATATGTATTTCCATTATTTAAGCAGAAAAAGATCATAAATAAAAAAAAATTTTTAATTAAAAAAATCAATCTTAGAAAAACGAAAAATAAAAAGACCGTTGATCAACAATAATTTGTTAAAAGTTAATTTATATTGCCAATTTTAGTTTATAATTTATGCGTGTTTATATTAAAAATACGATTTCATACAAAACTAGGACGATACGTAATTATTATTTCGCTAATTGTAATCGCCTTGAGCGTTGTTTTTTCTCTTTTTTCCATATTGTTTTCCTCCCATGATGTTAATTCAAAATACTGTGTTTTCTCGTTTAAGCATTGAACATTGTTTTTTAAACATTCAAATAATAAACAATCACCCATTCTGTGAAACTCATAAAAATTTGTTTCAAAATAAGTAAATTTGTAATTTCGGCAAAGTGAAACTAATTAACAATAGAATATTACACATAATAACTTATTATATTGTCTCACTTTTATATTATAAATTAAATAAGTACTTTTCTTCGTCAATTAACGCGTTTTCATTGCCTCGTGTTGTGCACAAGAGAATTTGAAATTCTCCAGAGAAGATAATTATAGAAAGAAACTGATAAAAATGAAAGATACTTTTATAAATATCATATAAAATGTACGTGTATATAAAACATGTTATATATAGTACCCTCTATAAGTTTGGGAACATCCTACGTTTTACAGGTTTGTAAATAATTATTTAATTGAAAAAAGACATGCTATTAATATGCTATTAAAATATGGAAAATATTTTTATTAAAATGCGATTTATACGAAATCTGATTCTGTAGGATATTCCCAAATTTATGGAAGGTACATATAACAGAGCATCACAAACATAACTCACAAAAAGCATAAATCTCGTGACAATTTTCTTAATTCTCTTTAAGACCTGACTCATTCGCGTGATTACTCGTCCCATATTCCAAATATTATTCTCAATCAAGCACGCTTTATTCTATCATGTCTGTTTATTGTCGCCGACATGACAAACTCATGGCGAATAAGAAATAACGACGTTGCAACGCATTTTTACGTTATGCCGATGAGAGCGAAACGAAATTCCGACAGATAATTGCGAGTCTTCGGATGTCTCTGGTTTGACTATGCTGCGACATAATTCGATTTTATATCGCGCAAGAGAGATGCGAGCATGGTTGACGTTGCATTCAGGAAACGCTTAGCAGGGCTCGTTTTCATGACTGAAAGAACGAAGTTTGTAATTTCTTTCGCAAAAGTCTCTCTCTCTCTTTCCACTTTCTCGCTCTTTGTCATTGTCTCTCTCTCCCTTACTTCCTTGAGCCTCCTCGGTTTATCGCGCGACACAAACGTGCAATTACGCGATACACATACAATTACTGTAGTACGTTCAGTGCAAGCAGCACTGCGCGTGTAACCGCTGCTATTTCAAGCTGCGGCTGAACCTCTCCAGTTAGCCCCTGTGGGGGTTGGAACGATTCAGGGGAGAATGCGCTGTTAACATTTTCTCTCCGCGAGTAACTTAACACCCGACGCTGCCGGCCTTCGTGGCAATCATCAACGAGACGTGAATTTATTTTCACATGTATTATGTAATTTATGATTCCTTCAACGAGAGAGCCGTCTTTGCTGATAATAATTGCGTACACATTTCTATGATCAATCCCCATTCTTTTTCTAGTTACGTATATTCGTTGGAATTATTTGGCGTTCTCAAAAATGTTTCTGATAGATTTTCTTAAAGTATTGTAAAATAGATTGTTCCAATTAATCTAGAAGTTTTTCGAGAATCGTTTTATACACATAAAAATATATCATTCTGTACTGTTAAGAAAAGTAATTATTCATGTCAATTTACGTTTTTCTTTCAAGTAGCGATTGTTTGTAACAAAGAATATTTTCTTGGAAATAGTCTTAAAAAATATATTTATTCCAAATTTTAGTAACTATTATCATGTTCTTAAAAGAAGAATTTATTTTCTTTTGAAGAATATTATAAAATTCTATGAAAAAAGCGACTTCATATGTATAATAAGCAAATTTGCTCTAATTTAATAATTTTGATTGAAGTATTAATTTATTAGAATTCAGAATATATTTTGAATAAAGATACTTGTGATAAATTTATAATTATATATAAGATTTGCGAAGAGATGAATGAATTTTTAAAATTCTCAAAACAAGTAATTAGCATTTAAATATAGTATGCGTATTATTCTGTGTACACGCTCTAAAAGTTATCTATTCTTGAATGTATTCGCGTGGTACATCTGTATGCAGATATTTATGTGTTTTTAATTTTATCGACATGCAAAATCTAGTGAAATGCTTTGAAAGACTCGTGAAAAAGATCAGATAATTTGATATACAAATGTAATACTGACATACAAACATTGTACAATAAATAAATTCGCTCTTGCTTCTTTTGATGTTTATAAAATTTGTTTAATTTCTCATAAAAACAATTCTATAATTAAAAAAAAATTTACCCAGATATTATTATTTTATATTACTTTATATAAAATATTTTAAATTTTATCTATTTTAATATTATTTTTTGTAAAAAATCTATTGATATTCCATATTGTAAATAGCGTTATTTTATACTTTAAAGTAATCAATTTTGCTTTTAATGTATAACATAAATGTTCTTATGGTTGTATATAAATATTATTGCTAGAACTAAATATCATAATGATAATAAATATCTCAATGCTAAAAATAATTTTAATGATTTTATTACAAAATTTTTCATAATTGCAAAAGTTTCATAGAATGCTATAAGAACATTATATAAATTTATTATATTAGTATTTAATTCTAAAAGAAATTCTTTATGTAGAAATGTATTGGTGGAAGAAATCATGTATATTTATTTGTGATGAAGAGTCCCTTTCATTGCGAGTCTGAGCTATGCGATACTGCTGATTCTCGATATCCCGGGTCGTTTAACTGTGGTAGACTCATTGCGGAAAATTGCATTTCTGTCTGTGATAAATCGTCGAGACGCGCTGCTATGCTCGGAAACGGAACGGAAAACTCGATGTCTTGCTCTCTCTCACCGAATCCGACGACATTCTTAACGCTCGGATTAAGATCGTTTCACAACTCTTTTATGCAGCTTCCGACATGGATGATAGAAAGTGTCTCAAATACAAACATTTTGGAAATGACTTCGGAATAAAATTTTATTTCATAAATTTTAAAAGGAAATATCTATTAATTTTTTGGCTCGTTTATAACAAGTTAACGATTTGATATGCGAGATATTTTATATTAAAGGATTTTATATGTTTTAATATATGTGAAATTCTTCGGGTTTTTGACATATTTATATGTTCGTATATGTATACATATGTATACCGATTCAAGCAATATAATATTTGCGCATAGCAATTTGCCATAGTAATATATCTAGCACAGCTATACTTCAAGATATCCTACATTTCCGAAACATTTCTGTTCTTCACTAAATCTTCTGTGTAAGTATATAAGCATGATAAAAGTATATGAAGGATATATAGATATCATATATAAATAAATAATAGTAAAAACAAATTTAAGTTGAGTAGATTTCCAGGGATCGTACGAAAAATTAATAAATCCTAACTGCTATAAAGTTTACAACTAATCAAAGATATTTTTAGAAAGTAATATATATATTTTATTTAATTCTGGTATTGATCATGAATTACATAATTGAATTTTGTACTTATTTTTCTATACATTTATAGAGTTGAAGAATGTTTTATTAAAATTAAAAGGCTATTAAGTCATTTTTAATTATTAAGTTATTAAATTTGCTAGCAAGAATAAGGATTGAAAAACATCATGAAGATCAAAGATCTCTTTTGTAATTAGATATATCTAAGAAAATTTATATTTCATAAAATTTATATTTCATTTTAATAAATGATTTATGAGATTTTAACAAAATGATTTAATATAATAAGAAATCATTACTAGTACATATATTCAGTCTATACGCCAAAATCAAAATTCACGAGTGGATCAAATTTTCAAGATGTTTTATCATTGTGTTGCGCAAATGTAAAGCATTTCCCATGATTTTACTTACTTCCCTTTCACACATAGAATCTCGCCCAGTGCAAACACGCTGCGAACGCGTCGAAGAGAATCCACCTTCCTTTCAAAACCAGCTCCATCGGTTTCCTCCATAGGGAACTAAATCCATTAGACATTCGTCTTCTCTTTTTCCACGAGATAGATGAGATATGGGTACGAGCGCGAACAGTAAAGCCAATGCGAAAAAGACGCATTTCTCGGCGAAGAAGATTCATTGCAAGTAGCTAGATAAAAAGAGTATCTAACAAATTAAAGTATCGAAAACCCCACGCACATTCTCGTATTCGATTTATTTATTTTCTCATCGATTTTTAAGGATATGAAGAAATTAAAGAAACATCTGTTCTTTTATACGGTATTAGTTTACGGATACAAGATTGCTAGAAAAATTCTTATTTTGTCTCTTTGATTGAATCGTTATATGGATTAAGGGACAAGCCAAATTGCTCCCACAAGATTGACGCTAATTGCAGGTCGTGACGTGAGGGACTGGAATATATTGCAAGTCAGGAGCACATAAGGACAAGGAACTTTACTAATACACTTCTACAAAGCGCAAGACTACGTTGGAAACGTTTTTTTCACAATATCGATATTAATTCATTAAAAAATGTTACTTTTATGTTAAATGTCGATAATCGATTTTAAAATTAAGATAAGATATTTTGAGGAAAAATGTATTAATTTCAAAGATATTAATTTTAAGCTATAAGGTATTTTTTAAAAGATATTAATTTTTTAATTTTATATTGTTTATTATTTTCTCAAGAAACTTATTTAAATACAAAGCTTATTTATTTTTTATTACTTTTATATATCAAATTATCTTTCTTATCTCAAAAAATGTAATTTCTATAAGAAACTAATATTCTTTTACATAGAAATGAATGGAAATCTTTTCTAAGTTAAAAAGAATAATACATTTATAATCATACATTATAAAAAGTAAAAGTAACCTATTTAATTTCTTACAATACATAAAATAACTAAGTATAAACTAAAAGAAAAATATGAAAATGGAGTAATGAGAGTCAGCACAATAATTAGTACACAAGTTTTTTAAAATATAATAATTTAATAATTCATTACTCTCTAAATCTGAATCAGTGAATAATCATTGATATCAGTGCCAAGCATACCATTGGTAATCAGTGAATGAAATGTGAGATCCCTAATGTTATCTAATGTTCATTATGTGATCCAATTAACCTTGTTTTAATGCATAAATTCAATAAATATAATATTAGAAGATTGAAATTAACATGGAAATATCAGTATTTTAATTATATAATGCTCAAACATTTCTTCCTTTTTTAATTGAACTTCACTGAATATCCAGTGCCAAGTATGCCACTGAATAATTAGTGACTATCTACTGATTCAGAGAGTACACATCATTCACAAAGAGTAATGTTTAAAATTCGTACGTTATAGTACCAAAATTTATGCAAAACTTCTAACTTTAGTTTTTTCTTTTTCTTTTAATTTTTTTACTTCTTCTATATAGAAAAGAAATCTGGAATATAAATTATTTTTAATACTATTTTTATTTCTCATCAAAATTATATTATCGTCAAACAATGTAATCTGATATCACAACATTCACATACACTGTTAAATCTTTAGTGTCAAATTTAAGTCACCACTGCTTCTACTAAATATATCGTTATTTTATACTAAAACGATAAGTAAATTTGATATATCGTGTCAATTTGATGCTATATAGTATCAAATATAATCATTATTTTAGTATAAAACAATATAATTGATTATAGCATTAAATTATTAAAATTACTGTGTATTGTCAATTTAATTTAATTCGCGATTACTAAAGTAATTTAATTGTGTTTATAGTCCGGAAAAACAATTTGGCGCGCAATTCGAAAGACTACAATATGGTATATATAGTAATTCAAGAATTGAATTATTTAAGCAATGAAGATTCAGCTTCGACTGTTCTAGGCATTTTAATTTCTAGTAATTGTGTTCTCACATATGCGGTTTAAAATAAAGATTTTTAATATAGTTTTTATTTTGCAAACTTCGCGACGTAACAATCAATTATCCGACGAGAAATAATCGGCGCGAGAAACTCCGCAAAAAAAATGTTGGGAATATGGCAATCGAGGAAATGGCCGTCGATAGAAGTGGAAACGATTAGGGTGCTTCAAAAGCCCGAACGGAGGGGAGGTCGTATTTGTCACGGTTGTTCAATCCCGTGAAATTGCGTGCGTGTTGAACGTTTCCTTCTATGGTGGACCACAACAGAGCTGGAAATGACAGCTCGTTACGAGGATTTTCAGGGAAACTTGAGCGTATTCGGGTTGCGCTCGTTGTTAGAGGATCGCTTTTACATGTGGGCCTAGGTTACTGTGATTACTATCAATCCTAAGAAAATACATCCCTTTCTTGTTGCAAGTCCTTCTTTCGAAAAAAGAGTGTGCGCGAGGTACGACATAGGTGATATCTCGAACAAAAATTGTAAAAATACAATATACTGTGATGAATTGAGATACGCGTGTTCGTTGTTGGAAATATTTTTCGTGTGAAAACTTAAATCGAAGTACTGACTTCCAAAGATAATTTTGTGAGCAAGAAAAATAAATATTGTAATAGTATGAGAGGTTCAGTTTCTCTTTTTACTTTTATTAGCAAAAGAAGATTTAACATATGATTTTGTAATATTATATAATTTCGAAAATTGCGACACACGATAATATGCTATCGTTTACGTTATGTGAAATTATAATTATAACTGTTGTAGTTCATAGATTCTTAAAAATATTAATGAATTTAATTAAACTAATTACGTGCAATAATAGATAGATACGTGCACATAAAACCTATGCTAATTGGAAATTCGGTACGTATTGAGTGTAAATAAAACGTTTTTGAATGATTCATGCTTGTAGTAAAATGATGTAGTAACATTCTGTTGAGAGTTAAAAAAGAAAAGAGAGAAATTATACTGCACAAATAAAAAAAATCAAAATTGTTCTCATTTAACAATGAACTAGTGATATGGATTCTTATTCTAGTATAATAAATTTCATTTCAAATTCTCGAGATAAGCTATTATTTGTTGTATCTGTTATGATTCTACTGTAGATATTCTCAATTCTGTTTCAGACAGTTTCTGACAGGTTGAATATACATGAGTACGTATGTTTTCACGAGCAAAACATGATTATTGTGAATGATAAACCAGACAATTACAAATAAAACTAGAAAATTCTGATGTAATGACTATACTAACTAAATAATAATCTTTTTCCGTGAAAGCGAAAATTACGATAAAACCGTAAAGCTTTCAAGCTTTAATTCACAATTAAGAACGGATAATGAATTCCTATATTAATTATTATAATATCAAGATTAGAATAAACTATACCTATTATTTTGCAGATTTTAAATCAAAATGTTTTATTAATCAAATAATCTCAATATTTGTTTTTTTTTTAAATTATCGCGATCAAATGAAAAATTAATTGATCGAAAATGAAATAAATTTATAATTCTTTTTCTTTCTAAGCAAATTGCGAATTAAAGATTAGTGTATTAGTGCGCAAAATGAGATCGATCCAAGATATTTCTCAGCGACCTTACGACTGGCGACTCGCAAAAGAGGGGCCAACCCCTATACGCAGTACTAGACATCGCATCCTCTCGAGTTTGTTTCCACCCCTCGTTTGCCCCCAGGAGCCCTTGGCCTCGCTGGCTCCTGCCACCTGCTAACCCCTGGCTCGCCTGCGACACGTCAATATTCGCTATCCACCCTCCGAAAACCGCCGTCCCCACCACCGCTACCATCCCAGAGACCTGAGGAGCGCAGGCGCTCTAGATAAACTAGATTGCACGATGGAGTCTCTGGTACCGAAGAACAAAGCGCTCGGATACGCTTGTAGCGTTTCGTACGAATATCATGCACGTGATAAAGTCGCGTGTCGCGAACGCCAAATTCATTTACGAGCCATTATTTAGAGCGAAGCGTCTAGATTCTGGAATATAAATGAAATAAATTCTAAACGCAATTACGGCTATATTACATAATACAGAATTTCTTTTTAATTAAAGATAAGAAATGAATAGACAAATTAATTATAAAATATCGATAATATGCAGTAACTTCATTAATAATTAAATATGTAAAATTTTATGTAATTTGATAGAATTCGGTGTGTTATCAAGATGTTCTTGATAAGATTATTTACTGAGAAATATTAACATATATGATGATATGAGTGAAAAATTCGATCAAGGAAATTCTTTGTACCTAATATTTCTTTAGCAAATATAAAGTTCTTAATGCTACTATACAATTATATATATTCTGCCTTTTAATCTTCTTGGAGATATAATTTCTCAACAAATAAAACATGTATGTATATGTGTGTGTGTGTGAGTGTGTGTGTGTGTGTGTGTGTGTGTGTGTGTGTGTGTATAAAAATCAAAAATCAGTCTATAATTTTTCAAAAAAAATAATCGCAGTAAAATAAATAGGGAACAATAGCGTAATAATTTTCGCTTTACATTCATAACAAACTCGTATTAACGCGTTTAACATACGCATGCGTCCACGTGTCAAACATGATAATACAAAAGTCAATAAGCGGAACGTATAATCGAATATGAGGAAGCGTTATCTGCAATCAAATTACAAGATCAAACGCAGCATATGGATTTGATGTATCGAACTTTGGCGAGTATAGCCGTAGAGGCTGCGAATTCGATTAAAGCCGGTTTATAATTCACAAGACAGATGAAACTTAAGGGCACTCCATGTGCGCTTTAAATAAACATTATAATAAATGCGAAATAGCAACGGCACATGGCGATAATGTAACGCCAATATTTCGCGTCAAAGTTAGAACGAAAAATTATTATAAAAACTCCTTTATTGATTTTATCGGTTTAATATCACGTTGATTTAATATCACGTCTATTTTAAATGAATCTTAATCCTCCGAATAATCGTTTATAAAAAATGCAAAAACGATTCTTGGAAATGCTGATACTTTCATAATAATCAGATTAGTATTAAAAACAGACAATGAGCTTTTCCATTGAACTTATCCTATTCCTATTTCATGTATCTGACACGTGTTATACACGTTATATATCCATCACATAATACCGCAATTTTTCCGCGGCAAACTAAGCGTTGCGCTTGGAATGTAATATCCTTGAAGTAATAGAATACCATGCAATCTAAAATTTGCGGAAAATCTCAAAAAAATCTCTCTTATTCTCTTTCAAAGGTATCATTTAATTTTAAAAAACTTTTCTCTTATATAAGATAACGCAATCGCAATCTTCGATAAAAGTTTTTAGGCATGAACTGGAAAAATCTAAATGATCGAATTTGTGTCATTTGAAATAAATGGAAATTACTATTCTATACGCATCAGCGTTACAGCGAATCGAAATTTTCGTTTCACGGGAAGATTACTTGCGTTTCAACGGGCACGATTCAACAGGCCGTCTGTTATATCCTATTCCATTGTACAACAAAATTCTATGTTTTTTCCGATGTCGAAAATCATAAGTGAATTATTAGTTAAAGGTCCGTGACGTGATCAATAAATAATATTTTGTGTATCAATTTTTTTTTTATAAAAAAGAGATGAAGAAAGTTATCTATATTAAGAAGCGCTGGGCGCGCTGAATTTACGCTTTCAGGCGAGCAATTCTTTACGTTCAAATGGAACTGACATCGGGGAAAATTAGTTAACGCGAGCAATACTGGTGGAAATTCTTTTTGTCAGTAGAGACCAGCCGGCGACCGTTCGCACTACATTCAACGCGATACCTTCGAAACAAAAGCAACCAAAATAAATAGTAGGATTGGTATTTTCTAACGTTCAAACAGTCTGGGCTCCATGTAGTGCGCAGTTGGAAAAACGGCTCGTTTTTCACATGAAATTGAACCATAGGAGAAATTCCGTTACGGTCAGAAATCGGAAATAGATTCCATCACTTTAGTTATTTCACAACTTTGTAAGAAATATTAAAAGCTTATCACTGCGAGCTTATCACATCTGAGCCTAAAAAAAATACGCCAAAATGACAAAAATTGCCATTCTCTGGCGAAAATAAAAAGCGTAAGTCGAATATAAGGGAAAAGAAACAAACGTACGAAACTTCTAGGAGGCAAAAATTGAAGCAACGAAACATAAAAGAAGTGTAAACGCCGAGTAATCTTCCATTTTGTTGTTTTAACTTTCGCCTCCTACAAATTCCATTTACACTTCTGTTACTCTTCCCTTACATTCGATTGACTCTCCGATTTTTATTTTCGCCAAGCTAATCTTAATCTATTTAATATTCTATTCAGCTACAATCCTGTTTGAAGCAATGAAATCTTTGGGGAAAATAGGCACGAACCGTAGAAGTTTCAATTCTCGCAACCAAGAATGTATTTCATTAACTGCTTGTTTAACAGTGATCTCATGCAGAGTGGACCGAAGAAATCCCAAAAGATTCACACGAGCGGTAAATATCGCGGGGGCGTGCGAACCTGCGCTCAGGTTCGCCTCACTTTACCTCACCCCGCACTGCTCTCGCACCGCCATTGCTAACCCCTCCTACGGCGGGGTTCCGCATCCCCGCCTCTCGCAAACGTCGCCTCGTCGGCTGCTTCGTCGACTGGCGTCAGCGCCGTCAACGTCGTCGTCG
>Ga0157364_1002196_pt1 | contig 17845 bp, 16 predicted proteins | sample AttsexASBM2_FD_111476 | JGI IMG/M metagenome (GOLD analysis project Ga0157364, IMG submission 111476) | Fungus gardens microbial communities from leaf cutter ant in Ribeirão Preto, State of São Paulo, Brazil - Atta sexdens ASBM2 | ecosystem: Host-associated > Fungi > Mycelium > Unclassified ...
AAGAGTTTAAGCATACTATGATACTTTACTATATACTTTCCTAGCAACTTTCTCTTTTTAAAATTTTTTTCTTTTGTTCTATTTAACTTTTCTTGTTATCTTGCTTCTATATTCTCTCTTTGAATTCTGCTATTGCTTCCTTTGCATTTTCCAAATCTTTCTTTTTTTCCCATATACTATGCTCTATATTAAACTTCTTCCAATCTATTAAATACTTACTAGTTTCTCTTATTTTTCTCTCAAATTTTCTCAACCTTCCATTCTTTAAATTCATTTACCTTTACTGGTTTCACTTCTTTTACCTTCTGCTCTTCTACTTATTTTATATATTGTACTACTCAACTAATGTTTACTACCAGATAAATCTTTATTGAAGTTAGCAACTAGTAATCATAATTTGATTGTATGGGTAGAAACTACCTCATCAATAATATATATACCAATATTTTAATCTACTAGTTTCCTTTCTAGCCTTTCTTTGAATACTAAGTCTTTTCTTAATACTACTCCAGCTTTATTCTTGTTACAATTATAAGACCTTAAAGTGGGTTATGTAAAAGAACCTTGTATTAGGGTTAACACAAGAGAACTCAATAAATAACTCTATATAAGATGGTCTATCTTTTATACTAATCACTCATGGTCTGTACTCTACTACTTTAACCTACTCTAAATGACTATGTATAAGCCTTAAGGCTAACATGTATTAAATACATTATTATAACATCATCATTCTAGAACCTTCTACTTTCTTCTATTATATCATGTGAGCATGTAATGATGTCACTGTGACAGCATTATAGTGTGACAGTTTGTAATAAAAATAAAAATGAGAAGAAGAATAAAATAAGCAAAGTTCACTCTTTGTAATTATAACACTTCTACACTTCTATACTTTCTTCATTCTTTCTGCAAACTTTATCACTTTCTCTACTTTTCTTTTTCTTCTAATATCTGCTCTCATTCTAAATTCTCTACTATAGTTTACTATAAACAAAGACACTTTAGTTGCTGAATGTGTCTTGTTGTTCACTGTAAACTCTGCTATTTCAAGTTAATTCTTCTGTCTATAATCAATGAAAAACCATAAATACTATTCTAGTTCTTGGGTTATTCTCTCTGTTTGACCATATGTTTGTGGATGAAATGATATAAACAACTTTGTTTCAATTTCTAACATTTTTTTCAACTCCTTTGTTAGTTCTGCTACAAACTATAGTTTCCTATCTAATATCACACTCTTTGATAACCCATATAACTTCCACATACTATCTCTAAATAGCCTTGCTAGTCCTTCTGCTGTTATTCTCTCTGTTGTTACTACAAAATGTGTTACTTTTGAGAACTTATTACAAACTACTAGAATTATATCTTTTCCAGCTACTAATGGTAACTTATGTTGTGGCAACCACTAGTTATAAAAACCAATGACTACACAGCGAGTAAATCTCTTAAGTAGATATAATGTGGAAAGTTCATAAGAGAACTTGACAAGGAGTCTCTGCTAAATTAGAGTTCTATATATATGTTTTACATGTGGTCTGTGCTAACAATAATTAAACCTGCCCTCATGTCCATACTTCATTCTCATATCCGTCTTATATCTTACTTAAGACTACTATGTTGTATACATATGCCCTGACATCTTCTTCCAGATCCTTCCACCATATTCTAGGTTCATGACGTCACATCATGTGACATGTCATGTGACTGCAGTGTCACATGCCTCTTCATTGTCCAAAAGAAAAAGAAAAGAAAAACAAATCCATATAAAATCAGAAAAAATAAAATAAAAGAAAAAAAATAAAAATTGTTAGTGTTCAAAGTATTCCATAACAACTTAGTTATAAAGTCAATCATCAAGTATGTCTATAGTTTCTCTGAAACCTCACTCAGTTTCAGCTTTCTTACTAGTGCCTCTGTTCAGTTCTTCATTCTCTGATACATATTGTATTCATGTACATATTTTCCCACATCTTGTTACTTCTAGCCACTAGTAATTCCTTATTACCAACTCTGTTATCCTCCACCTTCCTTCATGTCCTACCATCAGTACATTATGATGTAACTGGATTATTTCTACTCTCAGCTCTTTACCCTTTAGTATATACACCTTTTCTTTCTTTAACATCAAATATCTCCTTATTTGCTACTCATCTTCTCACAGTACTTTAACTCCTACTTTCTTTATCTTCTTTACTATTCTAACTACTTCTTTATTCTTTTTTCTAGCTATTTTTATTTTTTCTAATATGTTTACTTCAGGTTTTTCTATTACTACTTCTGCTACACTACAAACTCATTGTTCTTTAATAAGTGTCTGATTTTCATTGTCTTTTTCTACTCCTATTTTCTAATCTGGTCTCCTACTAAGTCCATTTGCTTTTCCTATTTTTGTACCTGGTACATGTTTCAAGGTAAAATTGAATTTTGACAGCCATTGGGCTTGTCTTCTGTTCAATTTTTGTGCTTTCATAAAATATTCCAAGTTCTTGTAATCTGTCCAGATCTTAAACTTGAATTTTGCACCTTCTAATAGATGTCTCCAGTTTTCCAATCCCCTCATTACTACCAACATCTTCTTGTTATGGATCTCATAGTTTCTCTCTATCTCATTTAGAGATTTTGAGAGATAAGCTATAGGTTTTTACTATCTATTCTCATACTCCATAGATAAAACTTCTCCAATTATATAGTTTAATATATCTACTTCCATCCTTATTTTTTTATCTAGGTCTAATGCTGCTAGTACCAGTTCTTTTTACCATGTTGAGTAAAAGTCTAACTATCATTACAAAATCTTAAATAAACTATTGATAGTAATTTGCTAGTCTTAAAAACTTCTGTATGTCTTTAACTTCTTTTGGAGTCAACCAGTCCAATACTCCCTTCACCTTCTCTTCCTCCATCTTGATTTCTTCCAGCCTAATGACCACTCCTAAAAATTCTACTTTTCTAATCTTATACTTGTATTTTTCTGGTTTTATATATAAATTATTCTCTGCTAGCCTCTTTACTACTTTCTCCACTACTTTGTCATATCCTTTTTCTCCTTCCATTTTCACAATTACATCATTAATAAAACTTGCCACTTCTCCAGTGTTGATTGAGTCCTTGTAAAATCTTGTTCATTGTTTTTTAGAACATTGCTAGAGAATTGATTAGTCCAAAAAATATAACCATAGGTTCAAATGACTCTTCCAGAGTCATAAATGCTATGTTCTACTCATCCCCCTTTTTTATAACTCTATTATAAATCTAACTTAGTAAATACTTTCTTTATACCTATATTTTCTACAATGTCTAAGATTAAAGATAAAGGATAATCATTTTTTATTGTCTATTCATTTAAATACCAATAGTCCTGTACCATACACTTCTTACTATATTTTTTCCAACAAAAAACATAGATACTATTTAAAGCAACTTTAAGAGTCTAATATACCCTTTCTTCAATTGTTCTTTAATAAACTTGTGTATCTCTCCTGTCTCTTCTTTTAATAATGAATATACTTTTTTCTTTCTTGGTACAAACCCTTCCTTTACTTCTATTACATGATCCCACACTTTCTTCATTAGTATCTTTTGTTTTGCTTTCTTTCCAAAGATATGGATCTATTTGTAGAACCTTTGAAATACCAATTTCTTAGTCTTTTCTTCAGATTTTGCTACTTCTTTCTTCTCATTCCAAATCTTTCACTCTTCTACTACTTTCCTTACTTCTATTGTTATCTTATTTCTTGGTTTTTTCTTTCTTCTATTTTCTTCTTTCTTTTTCTGCTTCTTCTCTTCTTGTTTTATTCCCTCTTTCTCTTTCTTTTCTTCTTTTTGTCATTGTTGCCATCCTAGTTTTTCTTATTTTGGCCTTTACCATTTTCTATACTCTTCTAGGCATCTTGTTATCTTTACTTCTCCTATATTCCAATTAATCTCAGGATTATAGCAAGCCAGCCATGGTATTTCTAAGATCATATTTTACTTCTGCCTTCTAATTACATCTATCTCTATTCTCTTCCTATATCTCTGGTAATAAATATTTACTTCTACAGTATACTCAATAGGTCTCTTCTTGTTAAAGAAACTATCCATGTATCTCACATATATAGGTCTTTCTATTTTTTTAACTTAAACTTCTGCTTTCTTGCAAACTTTAAACTTATGACTAGCCCTGTCATCTTACTATCTAATAATGCTTCAACTGTCACTCTCTCTTATGTGTCAATTCTTTCTAGCCTGATTTTCACTATTACTTCTCTTAATATATTTCCATTGTCTAGGTTACAGCAAGAGTTATTTTCTATTACTCTAGAGAGTATTGCAAACCTATTATTACTAAAGCCTCATCAAGGACTATCAGATTCCCTTTCCTATTTAAATTACCAACATTCTGATTATCTCTATACTTAAGTTTTCTTCCTCTTCCTATAATTTCTCATGATATATCCTCCACAGCTATAACAATTCCTATCTTAATCTACATCCATCACATATGGATTATGTCTTAGCATAAATCCTGTCTGTTGTTATTATGGGTTTGCAATGACTGCATCATTTTCTCTACTTCCTCTATTAGTATAGGCCTTGCTATCATCTATCATTGGATCTTCTGCCTTTTTGGTCAAACTTGGGGCTAAGACAATCATTGCTCTTGTATTCCAACAACATTTGCTGGTACATTCAATCTTTGAGCCAAAGCTTTTATTTCTCACCTTTCTCTCAACTTCTTTTCTTCTTACCTATTCTCTCTCCAATATCTATCCAGATTTACTATCCTCTCATACTACTGTTCTATGCTCTTAGGAGGTTTTTCTGCCTCCATAAGCTTTCTTCTAATTATCCATTCATTTCTCACTTAAAATTCTCCACCAATGACCTTCCTTTGTATTTGCTATCTCTTACTGCTCTTCTAAATTCTTGTACAAAATTTTCCATTGTTTTGCTCCCCTGCTCTACCTTCTTCAATTCCATTACTTTTATTATCTCATCATCTCCTCCTTCAAATTCTTTCTTTAAGTCTGTCAAAAATTCTCCTACCATTATATATTCTAATATTTCTGTCTTTAAATCTTTCAATATATTTTCCTTTTATATATCTGGTGATCCTCCCTACATATATAATAGTACCCACTGAATCTGTTCCTCTACTATTATCTCTCTTATCTTTATCTTTATGAACAACTTGTATACTATCAAAAATTCTGAAACCTTGTCTGCAGTTCTATTAAATTTTTGAGGCTTAGCCACTTCTATATTAGACCTAGTGTTGGGTTGAAAAACTGCTGCTACTTCTTCTGTTACTTCTAACAATGCTTAAAGCTGTATTTGTTTTAGACTTGTGTCTGTATTATGGCAATTTGCTTCTGATATTATCAAATAACTTGTTTATATTGAATAGAGTAAAGTTGATCTATTATTATGTAAAATGGTGAGAAATTAGTTGGTAGAGGTAAAAATAATGTGTATAAGAGAAGAGTAAAACTAGTGCTAGTTTCTTTCTCAGACTCATAATCAAAACTAAAATCTATCTTGGTAGGTTCTAGTAGTACTCTTCTTGTCTATTCTATACCATCTACTGACTGCTTACTCTATCAACTACTACTCTAATGAAATTGTATACAATTTTGTCCTAAGAAAGACATTTTACTCTAGACAGTGTCTAAAGAACCACTACTATTCTTCTATATAAATAGGTTATAATAGCATAGTACTACTACTTGAAATTACTATCTAACATGTTTACAAAAGGTGATATGTTTGCTAAGTACCAGTAGACTTTAATGTAAAACAAATGGCTAAGCTTCCTCTGCTTAATTAATATACTCTTTATACCTAGAGCCTAGCAATTTTTCTTGACTAAAACATAATGTTGTTCTTTGGTTAAAAATAATGAGAGAGTAAAGAGAAAAGACTTTAAGCTGGACAGTTTTAAGAAATAGGTATCAAGTTCTAATATTATTACTTAAGACTCAGAATTAAGTTTTATATGTATATGTGCTAGACTACTGGTCTATGCTACACTAATCTTAGCCTATCCTAAAGGCTATATATATTATATACCATTAATATATGGAATAATATTATTGTTCTAGAATCTTTGATATATTTTGTGTGATATATAATTATGTTATGTGACAATTTGTGACAGTCATATATAATGTCACACTTTACTCCTAGCTTTAAGTCCAAAAATTAAAAATATATATAAAATAAAAATGAAAATGAAAAAGTTTCTAAGTTTACTGTCTTCAACTTTAATGTCAGTATCACAAACTCTGTAGATTTATTAATCAAATTCCTATCTCTAAATATTTCTGGAATTTTATTTCCATAAATTTTATCAAGAAACTCCTGTCATTCTCCAAGTTTAATACCATTCTAATAATTGTTGACTGGCTTACCAAGCAGATAATTTTTATTCCTATTGATAATATTATAACTTCTACAAATCTAATATGCTTTTTTTATTCTTTATATATTTTTCAAGTATGATATTCTCTCTTATGTTATCTCTGATTGTAGCTTAGAGTTTGTCTCAAATTCTCTAGACATAGCTCTAAGCATGTATCTTTAGATTGCTACTTTAAAGGTAATGAACAAACTAAATGTATGAACCAAACTCTGAAACAATACCTTTGTAGATATTATAATTATCTACAAGATAACTAGTCTGATAACTAGTCTGAACTTGTGTAGTTTTCTTTAAATAATACTCTCAGTGCTATCACTAGTATCTTTCTATTCTTTGCTAATAAGAGTCATTATCCTAACATTGTAATATATCCTAAAGCTGAAATCTTTATAGTATAATAGTACTACTAAAAGTCTGCTAGTACACAGCAGTTTTCCATATTTGATTTCAAGATAGATAATAAGATCTTTGTAAAAATATAATTCTTCAGAACTATCCAACCCTTCAAAAAAATATCCAAGTTAAATAAAGTATGTAATAGTCTCTTAGAGTCTATATATATCCAGTCTTTCATATTTTCATACTTGAACTAGTCACTTCCAACACTTTTTTTAAGAAAACTCAACTTACTCTAGTACTAGTTATTATTAACAGAGGACCTGAATATGAAATCTCACAGATTATGAGCTTCAAAATTGGCTCAATATATGCTTGCAAGCTGTTTTACAAGATTATATAGTTAGGATACAAAAACACCAAAGATGAATCTGATTAACTTTTTACTACTAAACTCACTTATATTGTGAATCTGGTTGCTAATTTCTATAATATTTATTCCATCAAGTCTGGTCTTCTTTCTCTGTTTTGATTATACTGCTACAAGTCCAACTCTAGTCTCTATATACTTCTAATGGTGTTTTTTCTTATTTTTTGTCTCTGTCCTCTTGTCTTATCTTTTCTTCATAATATTTTTAGTAATTTTCTCTCTTAGAATTTAGACAAATAAAAAACATTTATTCAATAGTGATAATAATGAAAACTACTAATTAACAGAAGATAAAAGTTTTTAAGAAGAGTTCATAGAGAGATAGACTAAGAAAGAAGTAGTAGTGGTAGTGCAAACACTGTCTTTTATCTGTTACTTACTTACTCTTCTTCTTCAATTCCACTAGTACTTATCTTACTTCAACAATATCCCAGATTCTCACTAACTCAGCTGTGGTACAGTCCTGTTATTTTACCAAGTCTTGTAGAGACTTACTAGTACTACAGTGCTCTTTAACCAATTCTCTAAGTGTTTTTTCAATGTTACTAAATCCCACTATATAAGGTTTCTCTTTGAAGGCTGATAGCAGAGGTCAATTTCAGTATTAGAAACTCATGAAAAATGCAGAAACAGAAATATAATAGATTAAAATATATAAAACTATTAGAAAACTTGTGAATACAAAAGAGTATAGTTAAAAATAATGTCAAAAGAAATAAATGAATGATATCTGCTTATAAATATATTCCCTTGTTAATATGCTTCTAAACAGTATATCTTATACTATATAACAAGCTCTTTCATAAAATCTAGTGAATAAATTGGATAACTTCTCAACAGTTTACTACAATACTACTTATTCTAGATGATGCACCTAAAGACACCCTTCAAGTTAAATCTTATGGCTGATGGTGCTAACTAATACTTACCTTACTAGTCTTTTCTAGAATACCAAAACTTTCTAAAACTTGTCTAAAAATAATAAATAAGATACTAATAACATACACTTGAGAAATAGAAATTAAACTGTTTATAAGTGGAAGTTTTTGGATGAAGGTCCTCTCTTTGTCTTCCTTCTACTTATAGTTTATATTAGTCTAACAATATAAAAAATAAAATCCCATTTCTCTTCTCTTATTTAAGATATTCTTATTTTCTATAATATTTTTTCTTACTTTTGGACTTGACTTGGTAAAAGAAAGAAGGGTATAATAACTATTATAGATCAGTATTATATCCCATTCCAACCACATTTGCTCTAATCCCCAAATAACTATTTCTTCCTCATTTGTACTTTCCAACCTCTTCTGGTATAAATCACATATCTTCATTCTATCTTAGATATCCCTGCTAAACCTTTGCTAACTCTATAGACCTCTATCTTCTAATATTTTAAAATTACTAGAAATTAAAATAACTTACTTAACAGTCTCCATTCTAGATAACTACTCTAGATAGCATATCTAGTATATAATCCAATAGTTTATACTATATTAGCTATTTTGAAAATCAACTAAAACTGATACCTTTTTCCAGTATTGGCAATAATATACCTTATTATTTTTTAGTAGTCCTAAACCTACTAAATCCTCCAAGTCCACTTTCAAAATATATGACCAGTATGGCTAGTAGAGATATTACTGTAATATACAAGCTGAAGCCAAAGGTTGTTCTAATCTATTTTCCATATTATACTAACTAATATATTTGAACTTTTGAGATACTTTTCTGGATCTCACAACATCATGTGATATGTCTAAAAGATGATACTATACATTATAAAGAAATAATAACTTTATCTATATAAACTTATAGTATTTAAAATAGACTCAATGTAGATACATATAGACTATGTACTAGAGATATATAAAGTAGACACACCTGTATTAAGAATCTTACTAAGTTCTTTTGTACTAAGCAATATCAGTTTTTTTTAACTGAACTCTTGGTCTTAAGTTATAATACTCAGCTTTTTTTGTTAATATTACAATTTAGACCTATATAACTATCATTTTTTCTACTTGCTATACAATTAGAAGCTGTAGATATTCTGTTGTATAGTTAGCAGCTTCAGAAATAGATATATTATATACTACTTGGTGTTTGTCTATATCTCTTAATTCTAATCTATTATATTATCAGTGTTGAGAATAATAAACTTTGCTTATTTTATTTTTCTTTCTTATCTTTATTTATTTTATTTATTGGAGATTTAGAGTTGGGAATTTTTGTGATAGTCAAATATGTCACAAAGTGTGACAAAAACATAATACCTGTTACAGAATGGTTGTTTAACAACTCAATTGCATTTTGGGACTATCCTAATAATATCAAGTGGTCTCCATATTTGATAGTGAACAAAGAGTTAAAATGTTTAAGGATTGATCTCATTTTACCTAGCAAAATGTTATAGAAGTTCAGCAGAAAAGAGTAATGTAACACCATCATTTATAAATGGCAGATGTATTTCTAAGCCTCAGATTACAAGGAAAGAAATTTCCTTAATTTAAATAATAATGATAATCAACCTATTTGTCCAATATATTCCAAAGACAGTGTTCAGCTAAAGTATTTTGGCTTTTCAAATTTAATATGTATATGTATTACAAGATTAATCATAAATCACACTTCTATTAGTGAATATAGGCTTAGATTCTTTCTTAAAGAACTCTTTATATGTATATATAGAAAATATACTGTTAAGATAAGAAGAAGACACATCTTATTTGGTTGTACATAGTATAATAAGTCTTGAAAATCCTAAGAGAGAATCTTTCAAGAATATTCTTATGTTTCTAGAATTTAATTCTAGAGTATTCTACATTTAGAAAAGTGTCACTTAGAATAATTAGTATTTTATTTCCCTTTTTCTTTTTCTTTTATTTTTGTTTTTAAAAAATAATATGTTAGCCTTATAAAAAGCAAATAAACTTTAGAATAGGTTAGTTGTAGTATATGTATAGACTAGTTTGTAACAGTAACTCTATTCTTGTGTTAATCTAATATAAGGTTTTTATAAGAAAATCAACTTCTTCAATCCTAATACTACTACCTAGACTTAGTTTCCTGTCTCTTACTTAACACTTCTGCCAAAATCCATAGTATTTATACTTCTAACCCTTAACCTTACTTCACTATCTAAGCCTATAGTTTTTGCTTTTATAATTCTGCTACTTTCTACTACTTCTCTCAGAGTTTGAACTTGACCACTACTTCCACTATCTTTCATCCACTGTTCAGAGTAATCTTTCTTTTTTTAAGTCAACATTTCAGATATTTCTATTAGAAATACTCTTAATCATGCTGTTTTCATTATTACTTCTTATGTAAACTGATCTAGGAAATTAGAATATATTTCATAGTTATATAAGATATCTATTATCTTTAAAAATATTACTTTATTCTCTTAGGTTCTTCTAGAGGTAAGTAGTGTAATTATATCATATTGTATTAATGAATCTTGAATCCTTTTAAAAGATTGGAAAGTTCACAAATCTCATGAACTCTACTAGCTCTAACATAAACAGTTTCTTCTATATCTTAATACTTTGAAGTTTAAATTATAACATTTATAGTATAACTAAGTTCTTTTAACAAGTTCTATGATAAGAAGTTATAAAGTATGACATGATATCACAATTATGTTACAGTTATACAAACATGTAATAAATAGAATATTATACTTCTTTAGCTAAGTCTAAATAAGAAAAGAAAAAACTAAAAAAAAAAAGCCAAGTCCAAGTTTAAAACACAAAACAAACTCTAGCAAGAGTTGATATAAAGAAACAAAAAAGAGTTAATAATATTGCAAAACTTAACAGTTTGGTTATATTATAACAACTACTAACTAAGATAGTCAATAACACACTCAGTAGTCTTATAAAGCAAAAGTCTCATAAAAACAAGGAGTTCTTAATATATTTTTATACTATATACTAATAGTATATAGTCTGTACCAGTTTTAAAGAACTCTACTCTAAATATTACCATTTAAGACTTAGAGTAATAAGTTACAAAAAGAATCTTGTATAAGATTTATATAAGAGAACTTGATAAAGTTTTCAGTACAAAGTCATTAACCTTTTATATATTAGACTGATAGTCTATACTATACTAAACCTATTTTAAGAACTATATTAATATATAATATAATATTATTATCCTAAAAACTTTTACATTCTTTTATATAACAATAATAGTGATATGTATGATTAACTTGTGACAGTTATAATAATTATATGATATTATACTATAATTCTAATCTTAAATTCAAAATATGAAAATAAATAAAAATAGAAATAAGAAAGAAAAATAAATAAATAAAGTCTCATCCTCTTCTTTCTCTTTAACCACCATCTTACATGGTAACATCTATTAGAGACTTTGGGAATAAATTCTTTTCTATCTCAGCTTTCTATACTCCAGAATCCAACATGACTCATTCTAGCAATATTGATATGACTGGTAAAATTGTCAACAACATTCTCAAGAGTGCTTGTGACAATTACAACAAGATGAGAGATCATATGATAACTTCTAACACACATAGTTCTAGAACTGTATCTATGTCCTCAAGCAAATGCAACAAAGATTACATAACCAAAGTTCAGCAGGAAAGTGATAAGATGGTTAAAAATAACCTAGTTGTTATATCTAACAATCTCTAACTAGAATATACTACTCTAAGTAGCCAATCTTATTAAGTTAGCAAGGCATCTAATCTCCCAGCCAATGTGAGGCTACAACATGTTGATAATACTCAACCTACCCTTAACAACTGCAGCACAGAAAATGAAAATGTATTCAATGTACAGCTTCTATATGATGTTAACCAAGCTCTAGACTTAGAGTCTTGGGACAGTAACTTCAGGGCTATTTTGATTCATAGTTTTATGGAACATTTGACCTCTAACATCAGCAATATCAAAGAATCTTTGGGAAGAATCCAAAAATATATTCTTAGTAAGACAATTAAGAGCAATAATACTAATAATATCAAGGATCTTGAAGGTGTTGGTAAAGTAGCATGGAGTTTAATCTCGTCTCTATATAAAGCTCATTGGGACAGCCTTTATGTCAACAACTAGAAGACCTCATTCAGGAACAAGGTCAAATCAAAATTCAGTCTGATAGCTTTAAACAATACAAACAACTCCAAGAAGAAAAATAAGGTAAATTCTCTGTATGTCTCTGTTCTCCCTCTCTTTATCTTAGCTAAGTCACCTAAGAAGGTAAACAAAATCTCCAAGTTTTTCAAAAAAAACCCCTCTCCCAATGTCAACAAAAAGTTGTATGCTCAAGTATCCTCTAATAGTTGTAATTCTAATAGTACTAACATAGCAAGAGAAACTCTGAAGATTAAGGAAGCTTTTTCTAGTCTTCAGAACAAAAAAAATCAAACAAATTCAGAAAATTATTAGTGGGATAACCAATCCAAAGCCTCATATCAACATGACCACAAAGAGGTCTTCATGTAAACAGGTTATCATTCCTATGAGCCTTGATAATACTAACAACTTTGTCAAGGAATTTAGCATTCATATCACTAACATTAACAAAGCTCTTAAGAACATCAGGTCAGATATTATGGCTGACTTTATTCAAGTTGAAAACAATGATATTGTCATTTCCACTAATAAGGTCACTAACCCCTTAGACCTTCAAACAATCAAGAACTACATTAAGAGTGCTTGTTCCATTGGAGTGAATCAAATGAAGTCCCTAAGACTCCCTCAATTGAAGTTTTACTTGAAACTTATCAGCATTCCATACCTTTCTGAAAAGACTAACTCATGTATTACTTCTGATGAAGTAGACAACATTCTAAAGAACACTCACATTTTCAATAACATGGTCTTAGCATCAAAACCAAGAGTAATTAAGATATCTCCTAAATCCAATATAGCTATTATTTGGATTGACATATGGAATGCACAAAGCAGCATGAAAGTAAAGAGCCTTATCAATAGGAGGTTCAATGTTGAAAGTTTTATTGCCACTATCTATGGTGCCAAAATGAACCCAGGTGTTTCCCAATGCAAAAACTACTGGAAATAGAATCATTCTTCAGGTATATGCAGAGTTTAGGAGGTCAAATATGTCAAATGTAATAGGTCCCACCAAACCATCTATCACTGCTAGTTTGCGTAGTGTTGTAAAGCTAATAACAAAACTAACCCTTTTAGGTTAGAAACCAAGAAGGGCAAACCATGCTCTCACTTCTTCAAATGTTCAAACTGCAAGGGCAAATACCAAGTGGACTCCACTGATTGTCCATTCTGGAAACATAAGTTCAACAAAGAATGGCATACAAAAAAATATGCTAAAATTTGAGACAATTGAAAACAGTTAATTTGTTTAGTTGTAAATGGTAACAAAATATGATTTTTAAGGATTTAAAAATCTTTTCACAGAAAAACAACTTAATCATCAATACTATTCTTGAAGTCAAAGTGGATTTTGATATTATCTTTATTTAAGAACCATCTTGGTTGACCATTTGTACAATTCCTAGCTTAAGAAATTGTGAAGAAGAATCTTTGGTAGGTATTGCTAATCATCCTAACTAGCTTACCTTTTCTAGGTCTTCAGAAATGGAAAGTGACTATCCTAGGGTGGTTATTTACATAAACATCAGACTTTCACCCCTTTGCTTTTCTCTTCACAAAGATGTTATTAATCATAAAGACATTCTTCTCATTTTATTTTTTAACAATAACAATATTTTTTGGCTGATGAATGTTTACTCTGATTCATCTCATGCAGCTTTGAAGTATCTTAAGGATACTGAAGTATGCATTTGAAATCTTCTGATTATGACAGGTGATTTTAACATTCATGACAGTTTATGGGACCTATTTGTTATAACCTCAGCTTAAAGCTCAGATTGCACTTAGGCAAAGACTTGAGAAGAAGTAAGAGAATGGAATAAGTAGTAAATTATAAAGAATACAGAAGTATCTCCATACTATATATATGTAACAGACATAAGGAAATAATCATCCATAGTACATGTGTTAAATGAGTTATAAAACAATAAGGACCAAGCAAAGATAGAGTACCTACTACATGAGGCACTGACTGGGACTACTTTGGTACAGCTGATCATATTATCATTACTCTTTACCCTAGTCTATGCTACATTCAGGAGACATCGATTATAACACTATTATTTCTCTATTGTTTCTCTATTAGTAACAATCTCCTTATTATTGCAGATTCATTTAACTTAGAACTGTCAAACCCTACTAACCAAGTTCCAATGAGGTATTCAGATAATGAACATGACTCAAACTCAGTCATTGATTCTCATATTTCTCCAAAATGGTTTAAGTGAATTGGGTAACCATTCAATTCATCCTGACTAGAGGTTGTCTTTCAATCATGTGTCTCTCACTATCACTATTCCCATTGTAAAGGGACACATCAACACTAGTAAATGGTCTATAGTCAAAGACAGTGAAGAAGAAGCAACATTTATTAAGACCTCACATCATCATTCAGGAGCATCAACACTTCTTTTATATTGGATATTACTAGTCTTGATTGAACCATCAATGATTTTGCTAAAGCAGTTAAAATCACTTGGGAGAAAAATATGAAAACCATCAATATCACTAAGCACTCCAAGAGTTGGTAAGACAATAGTTGTAGTAGAGACTTGGAGAAGTATAGGTCTTCAAAGAGTTTAGAGGATTGGATATAATTCTGCTATACAAAATATCATTTCTTCAACCTCAAAATCTAAGAAATTTCAAACAAAAGGCAAGGATCCTAGAAGCTCATAAACTGGGTCAACAAGTATAAATTACTGGCAATCAAGACAATTAAGTATAATGGTCAGCTATACTTAGAAATTGACAGTTTGTGGTAGGCACTATATTTGACATTCAATATGGCTCAACACTGCTTTGTTGATGAAGAAGTTCTTAATGAGTTAGAGTTATTTACAAATTTAACCTGGAATCTGTTCTTAGAAGAGGAATTCACTAGTGCATTAACCAAGTGTAATAATTTGTCCACACCCAGCCCTGATAAACTGGCATGAAGACATCTCAAGCATATCCTAAAGGACTTGATATATTTGAAGAATATTATCAATATTGCTAATACATGCCTCAAACTTGGTTATTAGCCTTTATACTTCAAAATATCAACAATCATTGTCATTTCAAAACTGAACAAATCATCATATGATTCTCCTAAGTCTTTCAGACCCATCATTTTGTTAAACACATTGGATAAACTCATCGAAAAAGTTATTGGTGATAGACTTCAATTTCATATGACTTCTAACAACTTCATCCATCAGAGCCAACTTAGTGGTCTCAAGTTCAAATCCACCTCTGATGTAAGTATGGCACTCACTCACTTTATTTGCATGGGTGGGTTAGAAACCTTCCTACTAGTATCTTTGCTTTTGGCATTTCACAATTTTTCCCATCTATAAGTTATCAGTTACTCACTTTGATTCTTGGTAAAGTGGTTTTGGACCCAAGAGTAGTCAAATTATTCTCGAATTATCTTATTGGTAGGAGAACATGGTATTTCTAGAATAATTTTTCTTTCTCAATTTTTAATATTGACATTGGAGTGGGTCAAGAATTGGTCTTATCTCCTATTCTTTCAGCTATATATCTAGCTTCTTTTCTTCACATTTTAGAAAACCATCTAAAAATTCTAAAAACTCCCATTTCTATTTTATTATTTGTTGATGATGGACTTTTTGTTGCTCAATATAAATCTTTTTCAATTTCTAACTCTCTTCTCTTTTGTAATTACAATATCATTTCATCTTCTCTTTCAAAGTTTGGTCTCATAGTAAAACACTCTAAAACTGAAGTTTTTCACTTCACCAGATCACATGTGTCTTTCAATTCCTCTTCCCTCAACCTTTTATCTTTAGGCAGTCCTACACTTTACCCCAAAGATACTTGAAAATACCTAGAGTTCATCTTTGATAGAAAACTTTTGTTTCATTAACATATTAACTTCTATTCCAACAAGGTGATTTCAACTGTCAAGTGCATGAAAATCCTTGTAAATTCAGTAAGAAGCTTAATACCTCACTAGAAACATCTTCTCTATATCACCTAAGCTCTATTTTTTATTGCTTGGCTCTCTCTCAAAGTATCAAAGAGAGTTAATCAAAGGTCCTGTTGTAGATATGGAAAATCATTTCAATGAGGTCTTTCCTTCTTTCAATCCTCTTAACCCAGAGTTTTCTCCAGGTTGTAGAATTATTGACAATTTTTCTTCATTTAATTTACTTAGCAAATGCTATAACAATAATCTCAAATCATAAATTTGTCAACTTGATAATATGACTATTGAGTCTTTGAGTAATCCTTCCCATGCACTCATCATCATGGATGCTAGCATCAAGAACTACATTGCTACTTCCATATCTCATATCCACATTTGGGATAAACCTATTATGAAGACTTTACATCATGCTATTAACATTATGAGTACTAAAGCCAAATTATTCACTATTAGAGACAGTGTTAACCAGGCTACCAATTCCTCTAGTATTTCCAAAATTATTGTTGTCATGGATTTAATTCATACTGCAAGAAAAATCTTCAATATATTATCACATCTCTTCCAAATTCATATAGTTGCTATCTTTAGAGAACTTCATCTCTTTTTCTCTTATAGTCAAGATAATTCAATCAAATTCTGAAAGTGTCCCAGCAGATGTAATTGGTCTCTTCACAAAGTTGTTAACAAAGAGACCAAGTTGTTCAATCCTATTCCCTTATTTTTTTACAAATTGTCTTGGGATTATAGTAAGAAGAACAAATACAATGACCTCACCAATAGATGGAAAATGATCTTCCAAGCATCAAACATAAAAGGAAAACAATTCTTGAATCTTCTTAATAATAATAATAACATTATCAAACTGTCATATATCAAAGATAGTTTGTGGCTCAGACATTTTGGTCACTCTAACTCTTTGTATGTAAGAGCTATGAGAGCAATTATTAATCATGCTCCAATCAGTGAATACAGGCTAAAGTTCTTCCCAAGAAAAGACTTTAATTGTTATTGTAGTTCATATTCCATTAAAACTAAAAAATATATTCTCCATGAGTATAGAAGATTTAATGAATATTGGAGTCTGAGAAGAGACTTAATAAGTCATTTTATCTTGTTCCTTGAATTCAACCCAAGTGTGTTTGCATTTGTAAGTTCCACTATTTAATTAGCATAGAATTTTACTCTTTGTTAGCTTTAGTTAGTTTCTCACTTCTGTTTATTTCTTTTGCTTTCTTCTCTTTTATAGACTTTTCTTTTTCCTTTTATGTTTCTCTCTTTTCTTTTATCATGTTGTCTTACTTGTCCTATATATAGTTATCACAGTTTACCGTTGTACTCTATGTAATAAATTGTTGATTTAAAAAATAAAAAATAATAAAATAAAATAAAATAAGTTTATTATTTTCAACTTTGATACTAAAGCCTACATATCAATTATAAGTATATCATATATACTAAAAAGCCAGTTTTCTTATATAAAACTAGAGGATATTTATTACAAATAAGTTACTCACTGGTTGTGATACTTGAACTTAATGGTGTTTCAGAGGTTCAGTATAAGGAGATAATGATGAGTAGTATTAACAAGAATAATTGATGTTGTTAAGTCTAAGGTCTAGCCCTCA
>Ga0157364_1002197_pt1 | contig 17842 bp, 12 predicted proteins | sample AttsexASBM2_FD_111476 | JGI IMG/M metagenome (GOLD analysis project Ga0157364, IMG submission 111476) | Fungus gardens microbial communities from leaf cutter ant in Ribeirão Preto, State of São Paulo, Brazil - Atta sexdens ASBM2 | ecosystem: Host-associated > Fungi > Mycelium > Unclassified ...
AAAAATTATGTTATTCAAATTAAGAAAAATAACGACCAATAACCGAGGAATAATGAATGTTTTAATAAAAGAATTCTATTTAATTTTCATATCAATTTGATAAAAAAATTAAAGTATAAAGCTCATAAATGTACAAAGCAAAATAAGAAGATCTGTATTGTGTATAATTATTCTATTAAATTTTAGTAATATCTAAATTAGTTTTCATAATTCATAAGATACTTGAAAATATCTCATCAAAAAATTTTGTCTTATACCTAGATGTTAAAATACTAAGATCTTCGCGATAGTGTCTATTCATTGATGTATATAATTCTTTTAGAAAAAAATTTAAATTCAATTTTATTTAATATCGACTTTACAAATTGGTATAATATACACCGTTTAAGATATATTATTGCAACATTAGAGAATATAGTTCCCCGACGCCAAGTTTCATGCTATAGAAGAGTTTAAAATACCACCTGCTACTTAAAGCGTGTAAAATGTTGGGGGCCTAGAGAAAGAAAGGAAACAGAAAGAGCACTACCATTGGTTAAAGAAAACGCGTCCCGCGTGGAATTTTGCTCGCACACAACAAGGCAGCAACATTTTAACACGCTCAAGCGACAAATAACCGCTATTAAGCGCAACAGCTGTACCGCGATCGCGATGCAAGTATGTGCCGCTTGCGGCTTCGGTTGTATCCCCTCGTCTTCTAAAGAATAAGGGTCTGCCGATCGAGAAGAGGGTCCCTCTTCTACTTGTGTGGCCGGATCGACGACGACGCCTCTATAGTGTCCAGAAACCACAGCAGTAGTTACCGGAACGTGGGATCGATCGGTGGATACTAGACATTAAGGCAGATATACGCACTGTCGATCTGTTTGGTTTGGTTTGAATAGAGAGGAAAATATAATTTGTATATTTTTTCTTATTCTTAAAAATTTTTAGAGTAAATTTTATTGTGAAGACTAAGTTGTTCCACTTTTGACTCACTATCTTATCCTCTTACTCTCTTACGCTCATATTCTTTTACTCTTTTATTTATCCAGTAAGTAAATTATTATATAGTTTATCCATCGAAGATGGAACCGGCCTTTAAAGATTAAAAGCCACTCTTTTTCAAGACTAGCTCATTTTTATTCTTTAGAGTAAAATTTCACTCCAAAGAATTTAGAAATTGTATATTTCTGCCAACTTAATATTATTTTTTTATGTTATGACGTTTAAACGTTTTAAATAAAAAGTAATCTTTTTTTATTTAAGAGAAAGAGCGAAATATATTGAAAATAATAAGAGTTTTCTAGTAAAAGATACAAATAATACAGTATAACACAATGTGAATCATTTCAGCATTATTTAACATTGACAAACAACAAGATTTAATGATTTACTATGTTACACTGTGTTAACTATGTTTCCTTCGAAAATACTCATTACATTCAATATAGTATAAATACAATAAAATACAGTTTTAAATTTTCATAATTAAATAAAATAAAGAATTAATATATAGGTATAATAAAAAATATTTCCAAGTAAATTGATTTGTAAATTTGTGATATATTTTTCTAGAAAAAAATTACTGCTTTTTCAAGAAACAAAGAAAATATCTATCTTGTTATTTTTTATATCTTGTTGACAAAGCTCATTTTTTTATTGTAATTTTTAATTCAGAACTGTGATTGATGAAAAAAATCGTAACGCCGTGGAATTGCGAATAATAGAGATGCGATTCTGAATGATCAGCCGTGAATTCTGTATTTTCATTTTTCTCTAAAAAGAGAATTACTTCGGCATAGACCGCAGTAATCCGCACGATATGCTGCACTGTGTAAAAGAAAAAATGACAGTTTCGAGACCGCAACGAAGCTGCGCGCCATTGCTCTTTACGCCATTTACTCTTATATGAGTCCGATATATGATTCTGGTATGGTTGGGATTTTGTTGACGTATTTTTCTTTGCCATCCAACTGAAATGAATCCATAAATACACTGAAAAAAAAGATTGGTTGCTGCAACAATTTAGATAGTAAAATATGGCATAGCATTTTTATAAGGCTGCCATATCAGTTAGTATAGCAAATTTTTAGTTGTGTTAGCCTATCGAAATCATATACTGACATTGCGGATAGACAAACGCAACTAAAAATTTGCTGCTACAAAAACTGGTTATATATAAAAATGCTATGCTATATTTTATTATCTAAATTGTTGCAGCAACCAATCTTTTCTTTCAGTGTATGTTTCGACCACTGATTATTTATTAGTTATAAAAGAAATATTATTAATTGTGAAACGTAAAGAATAATCAATCGATTCTTAGCATTCATATTATTTTTATGCATGATAATATTATCCATAAAGTTTGACTACCACAAACGTGCCACAAGAATTTTTCATGAATTCTTTGACTAAACCGGATTCAGATTTCATTAACAGAAACTTTAGGGACATCGACTTCCTTCATAATTCTCTAACTCTTCGTCATTAAATATCTTCGTAACTAAAACTTGAGTTGAAATTTTATTAAAACAAAGTTTACTTGAGATTAATTTAATATGTAACTGTCACATGGCTTTAGAACAGTAATTTTATCTGCGATGAATGAAATTAAGTATTATATTTTACGGACACAGAAATTTATTTAGTAATAATGACATTTGTCACCACTTTTGTGTTATCCGTAACTTGTTGACATTTCTCACGGCAGAGCTCTAAGAAAAAATTAAGACATTAATTTTATTCAAGTCTTTCGTACATTGCAATCTTCATTTTTATCTTTAAATTTCAAGTATGTATAAGATTTTTGTATTATATGGATGAGTTGGATGTTATTTTTAGAACTTTTGTGTTTAAGAATTCATTAAAAAATATAAAATTATATCAATATGTACGTCACGCGCATCTCCTATCATTTGTCTCATCTAAGCAAGAGCTTCGTGATTTCTCTTCCTTATGGTCGCAGATTGGAGAGGTAATTAATTAAACCCACGCGCTCGCAGGTAACTTCGATGCACAATAATTATTACTCGAAGCGACGATTTGTGTCGCAGTCGAGCTCACGCTCTAGATTGATACCACAGACGCGGCAGGACAAATGGCTACAATCCCCCGTGTGTGTCCCGTGAAAAGCGTAATACGCGTAACGTCCGGTCCGGCGACCACTTTCTACGAGATACATGTTATACATGGACATAAACGCACGCGCGCATGTGACAGAGTCCCAGCACGCATGCACCCCGACGACTTCTGGGTGGTAGATCGTAATTACCATAAGTCGTGAAATATGACTTCATGATGACGCGCCCGTGCACGACAAATGGAACGGCCGGCCGACATCCCTTCGTTTTGTTGTCGGCCGGTTGGCTTTCCGCTCCACCTTCGTTGCTTCCATCTATGGTCTCCATTGGAGATTACCTTCGGCTCGTTGGAAAAGGAAATATACAGGATATTCCGGAATCATCGGTGTTGCTGTAGATACTGTCGGCTAGGGGACATTACGTTCTAATATTCCATACTGAGATAAATAATGGCTTCCTCGGACGATCTCGCTGATCGTCGCGCGTCATCGATAATCTTTACGAAATTGCGACCATAATCCGTAATCAGAATACGAAGTACTTTGACTACCGTACAATTTTCCCGCCGCCGCCGCCGTTACCATAACCCGCATGATAAGTTCCCTAATCTTCTCTCTGTAGTCGAAGTTTATGCGCAGTGCTCGCTGTTCCCAGAATAGCTTTCTATCGTCGATAATAACTAGTTTATATATAATGCTCGCAGTTTACATGAGCATAATCCTCTACGAGCTGCTGGGATGGACAAGTAAGTATGGCAAGGCAGCATCAGAGAAACTCGCTCGATCGCTCATCCATTTTTTTTTTCGACGTGAGCAGATATCATTCTCTTCGATAGAGAAGAGACGTTTCAGATTCTTGTCCTGCACCGTAATCGAGTCAACAATCAGCCGCCGCCCTGTTCCATGCCCCGTCGGCTACGCGTGCTATGATAGATATCTCGATAATATCTTCATTGTGATAAATGTCTCCCCTCACGAGACGATCCGTTTTGGTTTGCTGGCAAATTAATGAACGCATGAGCGCGCAACAAAACGATAACTATGACGCAACAGTCGCTTCGGTAATTGAATATTTTAAATCATAGCTTTATGAATAAAGAGAAACGTTTAGCTAGAATCGGTTATTAGATTTTATATTTTCAAATCGCTCCATAGAAGAAATATTCACGAAAAGAATGATGTTGCTGAAGTATCTTGAAAAATGTAGCTACATTTAGATCTGAACTAATGGACTATTAAAATAATTGTATAGCCAAATGTAATAAGCAATAAAAAAGTTTTGATAATTTAGCAACCAGCTTGAACGTTCTACATAATTATTTTAATCTAGCTAAATTTTTTAGTTAAAATATTTTAGGTCTTAGGAAAATCATTCTTTCCATGTATCTGTACAGAATCATTTATCTAATAAATTTAATATAAAATCGGTTTAATCAAGCATTCACGTGAGGCTTTGTCATCAATCAAGAAGCGCACTGGCGCGACTTCCAGTTTGGTTAATAACTTCTTGCAATTTCCCCGTCGATAATTTGTCAGATACTCGCAGGCAGAATATAGATAGACCTTCTCCCCCTTTCTCTCGGAAACTCGAACAAGTTCATTGTGATTGAAATGAGCTGGATTCTCGCATGAGGGTAGTGCAAAAGAATCAGCAAAATGAATATCAGTTCCGAAAGCATTTCGTGAAAATGTAATCAAGGAAAAAAGTCGAAGATTGAAGGCTGAGAGGGAGAAACAATTAGTATGCTTATCACATTGTCACCGGTACCCACACACACACACACACACACACACACACGCGCGCGCGCGCAGAAATTTAAATATAATACCGCGGACATACACATACACAACACACATAATGACAACGCATGGGATGACGAAAACCTCGGACGCATTTTGCGACGACTTGATATTACTTGCTGGTAGCACCGATTATTATTCAGTTCTTTGTAATATAAAGGAGAAGGATGGAGAGGATTTTTATTAAAACATAACAATGCGGAAAAATAAAGTTTGGTATACGCGAAACGAATCAACTCGTCGAATCTGTCGATTTCGTCGACTACCTCGAGAAGTTCTTTTCTTCACATAGAATGCATCGATGCTGCAACAATGTCGCTCGACAATAGATGCAGCATGTGGTCTTGAGATACGTTAACGATGTCTCGTCCGTTCGAGTAAAATGTATCGGGTGTCAGCCGATCTGCATTCGGAATAATGAGCGTCTCGAGTTTACGATTGAATGGGATACTTCTTCGAGAATACATTTACCTTGCGTTTTCACGTTTGTGAATTTCTTCAACGCGCGCGTGTAAAAAGAATTCTAACTCGTTAGAAACTTCAATAGTAATTTGAAAAAATAGCAAACTCTATCCTTTTATATTTTATTTTATTCGTTTATCAATTAATGAAATTTAATTTTCTGAGAAACATATAATTTTATTAGATGAGAATAATATTTAAAAATATAATAATTATCTAATTATATTGTTTTTTCTTTTTTTAAATATTTTACTGTGTAATAAACATAATTATAGTTATTGTAACAACGAATATAGATATAAATTATTATCTTGTATTAATTCTATGACAAATATTATGTCACAAACTTTCATTATAGAAAAGGTTGCGATAATATATAACATAATATCAAGCCGTTTTTTTTCGAACGGAAGTAAGTAACCCGGCGCTGACGAAGGAGAGCAATCGAGAAAAGTTATTTCCCATATGGAGAATCGTTCTCCTTCCTACTTGATGTAGGTGTAACTTCTCCTTCGCATGAACAAATTGAATTTCGGCCAAGTTTGGAAATCATTCCGTTACGGGACGAACCCTTAACTTGTAAGGTAACTTGTAAGGTAATTTGATCGTCGATACATTTGGTGAGATGCTTTATCCATCGCTCTCGAAGTTATCGGAAATCTCTCCACTGAAAATCCAAAAATTCATACATGTATTCAAATAATCTAACTTCTGGATATATTTTCTGTCTTTCGTTAAGTGGAGTTTATTTTTGTTAAATATTGTCCAATTTTTTTCTTATTTCTACCTGCGCAGACGGCTATGATTACAAAACGCGTAATACACGCGACATGATGAAAAATGCGTCTCTGTCGCGAAAATGTCGCGCCTGAAAAGTCTGACAGATAATTTCGCGCGATACCGTTGTCCGTTTTCCATTTGTTACGTGACAATGTTTATGAAATAATACGAGCTCGGACGTCTCTTCTCGATGTGAAATGCAGCGAAATAACGACTTTATTAATCGTTTATATATAATTTTTATTAATGTTTTATAATATATTTGTGGAATTTATACGAATAACAGAGATATACGATATACCTTTCATTTTACCTTACGCATAAATATAACAGATACGAAACGTTACATATAATTTTACGTAAATAAATCATATATGAATATGCAAACGAACATTTTGCATATAGAACACGTCAGGGTCGCTGGGGAACGGAGTTAGTAATTCGCCGTTGAGATTAATTTCACTCCGCAAGATAATCTTCCATTGTCGATCATCATACGCCTTTTTCGAGATCGTCCCTTTTTCCGCGATGTACTGTATTATCATGCTACTATTTCCCGCGATCATTATCGGAACGGATATTCCCCAAGAACTGCGTATTGTACGCCCGCCAATTTCATCCGACGCACACGCCGCGCGCGATATCTCTCCTTTGCAATGAGAGAGGTTCGCCCCCGGACTCACTCGAACAGGGATAATCAGGTTGCAGCAGCCGAGGGAGGTATATTGTGCTCGAAGGGGGATATATTGATATTTAATAATCGGTTGAGAGTTAAGCCGGCTGCCAGGAGAAGATCCTTGAACTTTAAAACGAGCTTAAAGGCGCGCTAACCGAAACCGTAAGCAGCCGAACGATCCGTCGTGCTTTAATCGTGACAATGACAAAATCTGTTGAGCTTAAAATTGGAAAATTTTAATTAAGTCGCGCATGTAGTGTACTGCATTTCTACCGAATGCGCGAAATTAGTCGCGATTCCTGCTGTTTAGCATTGTGCGTTACACGCCAACTTGTGTGAAATAGTTTCTCGAAAGGAATAATAAGAGAAATTAAATTAATAATACGTTCTCTCAAATCTTATAACACAGTTTGCTTTTTCATTATGATGATGTATGAGGAAACTGATGATTTTCGTAAAAAGAATGGTTTTATTGAAACATCTGAAAATTTAATTAGATACAGAACTGAAAATAATTTTACTGGACCAAAATGATTATGTAGAAAATTTAAGCATAATGAGCAACGATGTAAAAAAATTTTTATATTTTAGTAACCAGCTTAAGCGTTCTACATAATTATTTTGATAGTTTAATAAAATTTTCAGATCTGTATTTAGCTAAATTTTTATTTCGGTAAAATTTCTGTTCATTTTGTACAATTTTACTGACTATTCTTACACGTACATATTAGGTGTAGTAAAAAGAAATCCATTATTTTTCCATTCAATTTCATGCAAAAATAATGATTTCTTTTTACTATCTAATATTTTTACTACCTAATATTTTATATAATGCTCTAACATTTTATTTTGCGAATTATTTATTCTTAGCAAGGTCCGTCAATAGAATCAATAGAAGAGAAAACATTTAAATAGTAATTTTACTGCTTCTTTTTTTCTAAAGTTAATTATGATCGACTTAACGCCATATAAAGATCCAATAAGTATTTCGAATTATTGCTGGTTCGTATTTATAGTAATGCTGTTGTTAATGATTGGTTTGGTGGTTTTAAGGATCACATTATTAACGATCTGTTAAAGTTTTATGATGTAATAACTGTCTCGCTTGTTATTCACCGGAGTTACTTATCAACGACTGCGATCGCTTTCTTAATTACATCTTTCTGCTTTATTAATTAAAATTAAGTTATGCCTCCTACGTGATCACGCAGCCACGCGACAACAAATCACATAAACTACATCAGAACTCTCACAATTTCATTGTTCATTTTATTTTATTTTTTTTATTTTATTTTTATATTTGCGAAAAATACATTTTCTTCTTAAATATTCTTTATGTAATAATTAATAGACATTTCATATTCTTTAAAAATTACATTTAACTAGCAACGTTTATCTAACTAATATCTTATTTTTAGTAAAATTATATGAATTCTAAAATTTATATTAATATACTCCCTCCTCCCCTACATTACAAGTATCAAATTAAATATCTCTGAAGGCAAAGTTCGTTATAAATTATATTACATATTGTTAACGCTTTACTCTGATTATAGATATCAGACCATACCCACATAACCAACCCAATATCCTCGTAACCATGGTATTCTCAAAACGACGGAAGCGCGCAGTTACGAGCAGAATATTACAAAGGGAGGAAGATCTTTTCTGGAAGGGGAAATGAAGGGGTCTTTACAACTGGCGACATTTCACAAACGCGAAATGGCGGAAAGGACATTGAATAGGACGATGGCCATTGCGGGTGTGTACGAGCCGTCGCGTCGTTTCTCGACGATGATATTCTTTCTCTCTTTGCGTGAAGAGAGCGTGTTGCCCTTTACGGACGGAACAGACTCGTATTTGCAAAACGTCCTTCCGCCGTTTTATCCCCGTACGCCCCATAAAGCACGAAGATCACGCGCGAATCGTCCGGCCAGCTGCGACCGACACTGTTCTTCCCGTCGTCTCTTTGATAGTCGCATTAGCGACCGTCTCGCTTGTCTCTCCTCGTGATGCTCTGTCTCCTCTCACGACCTTCGTGCGATCGTTCATCCTGCAATCTCAGCTTTCTTAAAAGTAAAGAAGTTACCTTATACTTAATAAAGCTAAACAGCATTTACTGAGAGATAGTCAGATTTAAAATAGGAATAATGAACCAGGGAATGTCGCGTGTGGGTTGATTTGATTCATCCACGGTAGTTAACGATGTTAAAATGAGCGACTTAAAAATTGTATCTTACACAGCGAGCAGTGTATTCCCATCGCAACGAGAAATTACACGGCTGGTCGTCGAATGAAAACGCGAGATCTACGTGAGTGGACTACCTGGTTATCTTGCTGTTTGTTCTTCGTTCGTTCTCTCTCTCTCTCTCCCCCCCTCTCTCTTTCCCTCTCTCACCGCCTATTAATTAAGTATCACTTCTCGGAAGAGCGGTGCATCGTCGACCAGCCAGTCTATACGCAACGGCTAAGAATAATAATCAGGGAAGAATAATAACACCTGGCCCCGAGAGTCCGCGCACACGATAACGCACTCTCTCGCTTCGCACGCAATTGCACTTCGCGACGTGTTACTCGATGAATCGCGCACGACGATGCGAGATAATTATCGTGCCAGATCGCGTAATCATACGTGCGACGTGGATGCCAATATGATAGAGCGAGTGTCATGCTCTCGTGCAATTTTTCAAGAAAAACGCAGAACAAGTCTCGATCATGAAAGAAATATTTAAAACGAACGTGAGAATTATTAAACATATATAATATTTTTTAATTATTGCGAAATAAAATTTATTCAGAGTTCTCTGAACTGTCATTTGATTTATGAGAAGCTGTCTTAAGCCGTGTCCATTCTTGCAACAGAATATCGTAACTGCATTGTCAAATATTAAAGGATCTTTAAATTAATTTTTCAAGTTAAATAATATTTTATTTTTGACTTTCAAGTGTGCCAAATGTGTGTATCTCTTAATTTAAAACATATGATTGACAACATTAAAACGATCACGTCTAATCAACTCTTTCTGAGATTGAATTTCTTAGTTTCAAAATAAACAGTATTCACGTATTAATGTAGTTATGGACGTAATAAATAATAAATCAAATTTGAATTGAATTCATCATTTTTTAGTTAAACTGTTTGTTCTTGAGTTCATTAAAGTAACGATATAATGAGTAAAATCAGTGGCGACTTATAGGAATAATTCAAATTAGAAATAATTCAAATTGAATACAATTTGATATTGTGAATTTAATAGTGTACTTCGCTGTCGTATAATATCGACACGATGATGTATCTCGCAACATATCGCGCCGAACATTTAAGCGCAACACAACCGTTCGTAGTGAACATTTAAGCGCAATGTAACTTCGTCACGAACATTCATTGCGCTTAAATGTTCGGTGCAATGTTACAGGAAACCGTTGTCCACACAATATCGCGTTAGTATTACGCGGTATAACATCGATGTTACGATGAAAATTACGCGACGACGTTGCAGTTACGATGTTCAATTGCAAGTGGCTTTATATTTTCCAGATTCTACAGATTCTCTCATTTATGCGATTCTCGAGCAAGGAATTAGAAACTATTGTATTGTGTGCGGCAGTTACATTCGTCTCATTAATTTTGTTAATTCGTTCTCTCATTTCCCGAAGGTCCTTTTATCATCTGGTACATTTTACTCTCGACATTTACATTGTTATAGCACGATGGAAATCGTAAAATGGTCGTTTGAGAATGCGCCAAAGATGTAAAACAAACTACAGTGAAAACGTGATCACCCTAAAGGACTTTCCATATCCTTCTCACCCTTCTATCTGCTTCTCATACTTTTCTGGTCGTTATGCAAATGACACGCATACGAAGAAAAAGAAAAGGCTTACCTCTGACTTCTCCTTTTCCCCAGGGAATACTTATTAAGAGGTACGTGAAGCATTATAAATATCTCTCCCTAAGAGACTCTTCAACTACCTCATCCCTCACTCTGTTCCTCTTTTTCCTGCTTCCATCTTTGAGGTGTAATAAGATCGTTTCTTGAACCGATAAATCTTTCACACACCTTTCATTATTTTTTCTTTACGAAGTGTATATACATATTCTAGGAATTCTGTATAAATTCTATATAATTCTGTCCTTCAATCGTTTATTCATTTTCTCTGATTTAGTATTTAGTTTTCCATTAAATCAGGTATATTTAGTTATAATTCGTTTTGATTAGTAAAAGAGAAATATTTAAATTAATCATTAAGTAAATAATTTGTTATTGATAAAATAGAATGTTAGAAGAGAAAAAAGGAATGAAACAAAATAATTTATGTATTATTAGATTTGTACAAAAAGTCAGTCTTGGGGCACAGCTATCAGAAAAAAAGATATAAATCTATAAATAATGCAAATCTTTCTCTGATTACATCAGAATTGATTTTCTAATCTGAAATCGGAAAACTTTACTTTCTTCTAACTCTCCCTCACTGTCTCTTCCTTTGTCCACTCTTGATCTTGTTTATCGTTATCTTCAACTTTTCTGGCTTTCGATTTTGTCGACCCGCCAGCTAGTTAATACTTACAATTACAGACGTACCGTACTTTAAACGCATTATTACCACGGACATGCATGAGACCGAAGAAGTAAGTAGAAAGAAGAGAGACAGAGATAGAGAGAAGTATGTGGGACGTAAAGTGAGTCTCGGTAGACACGTCTAGATGGATAGATCCAGGTTGCACGCTCGGCGAGGTTCTCTTCCACGAAATCGTTAGCATACGCCGGGATAAACATGCGGTTATTTGCCGGCGATGTGAGGCCTCTATCAAGTTTCTCAACTCGCGCGAGGCGATCGAATCGTACACCAATCGACTCGTATATTCCGCTATCTTTTTATTTCTGTCGTCCGATGGCGACTCGCGAATACCGTTCTCGCCAAGCATAATCGATTAAATCATCGGAGACATGATGCGAACGACAGCCGCAGGTATAGCGTAACTTTGTTGTATACGTTGTTAGCATAATAGAGCCACTCTATATGACGCTCGTCTTATTCGTGATATTTTATAACAGCCTGCTTTAAATTCCTTGCTATTAATTTAACGAGGTTCAAACGGCCCCAAGTGCTCAACAGTATTCATGAAATATCATGCTTATCTGAGAAACATCCACAGATCATGTTCATAATTTTAAAATTATAACACAATCTTATTTTTTTAATTATCTTGTTGAATAATGACACGTATTTCATAAATAATTTTATATATGTAGATATATATATATATATATATATATATATATATATATGCAATGCATTTAAAAACTATATTTGTATTTCCTGTTTATTTTTTTATTTGATGATATCTTCAAATGAAACTTTTAAATTTTGGTAGAATACATGATGCACTACAGAAAAATGGTTTGGTTGGATTAAATAGTAACTCTGGTTTGAAAATAGGCGAATCAGAATTTTCTGATTAAATCTATTAGAATTCTAATTGAGATAATTAGAATTCTAACTGATATAATTATTTTGATAAAAATAAGAATTCTAGTAGATTTTATCAGAAATATTGTATCGACAGAATTCCAATTATCTCTTTAAAATTCTAATAAATTTAATCAGAAAATTCTGATTCATCCATTTTCAACCAGAAATTTTTTCAGCGTTAAGAAGGACGCGTGCGTTGCGCTGATCATAAATTAACGCAGTACGCTTTATAAATGCCGTAGGGTTTAACGATCTCGTAGAAAACTTACGCGCGGGAGAAAGATCCTGGCGATATTTGGTTTCCGTTGCCATGTTCCAGCCGATAGAAACGATTGCGAGCAGCCAATTAGACGGGAACGCAAAACATCGATGCGATGTTACATATTTATGCATACGATCGGCTCGCGCTCGCGCGCATCTTGTACTCTGTTACACAGGAGCAGTTTCCTCCTTCGCGTCCCGTGTAATCCGATATGTAGATGCGCACGCGAATCGCTCAGTATGGCGCGAGGACACGCGGAATTGCAGTGATTTATGGGAAGGTCACGGCACCGTAAATGAATGAAATCGCCAGCAGGACGCGTCGCGGCAAATCATTGCAAAAAAACTCGAAAGAAGATCGCGAAATTTTTTACGTGAAATTATAGTAGATAATTCAGTTTTTTTTTTTTTAATTATATTACATACATATACATATAATATGTTTATATGCATAGATATATCTGTGATTTTGGGAAAAATTAGAATTAAGAGATTTTATGAAAGACGAAAGACAATATATAAAGCGTTTTAAAAATAGGAATTGATTTTGGAAAATCATTTGAAAGATTATCTCGGGGACACTGTAACCAATAATATGTTTTAATGGAAATGTAATACTGTGATCATTTTAATTCCTCGCTAAAGATGGTTAAAAAATTAATCATCGTTAATTAAAGACGTACGTCTTATCATTGGAGTAATAATAATAGTCAAAATTGTTTGATTTATTAATAAATTTTTAATAATCTAAGACAAAAGATCTTTTTTTAAATAGTGTACGGTTTTCAGTGCCTATTATTTTCTCTTACTCGTATTTCTTATTTTGTTTTGAATTTTATGAAATCTTCATTATATTTTGTTTAAATCATTATTTTAAGAATTGTTGATTTTTAAAGAAAACAAAAATGGAAAATTATTTTATTTTTATTAATCACACGACATATCTCCATATTGTTCAGACAAGAATTAAATATGCCATGGTTTTTACGTTCGGCCGAAAAACGAAGAAAAAAATAAACGAATGGATGTGCCGACGCGCATCGCGCCGCTGCCTCAGGGCGTAGCCCATGATGTAAAAGTGAAAATTACAATGAAAGCCGCCTTTCGATGCGGAACACAATAGGCTGTACGATGTTTTGCGAAACGTATTTCGGTACCGAAGTAAATCACGGCTGGCCGGCCGGCCGCTGGTAAAAATAAGCGATGACGAATGGAGCGGCGGACAACCCGTAATCCAGAAACAATGTGCTGAATGAATAAAAATGAGATAATAGCAGGCGGGCCCGGTTGCGGCGGCGGTTCTCTCAACGAAGGGAGAGAAGCGAACCTGGGATGTCGGACGCACTCGACGCATTCGGGAGAGAGATGCACTCTCCTTTTTCTCTTTTCTCTTTCTACCTCCCTTTCTCTGCATCCGTTTCTCGATTCATGATTACTTCCGCTCTTCCTTCTACTGTGCATGTATTGTAAGTCGGCGCTTTTCCTCTTCTAGAATTCAAATCCTCGTCGTAGCATTGATTTTTCCATGCAAAATATTGTATGTATTTATTCCAACTGCAGAATCGTTTAGCGTTGGAAATTTATTTTAAACGATGAGAAAAAAAGATACATTTTCTCGGATATAGAATATATTATATTTAATTTTATATTTGATCAGTGTGCGAAAAATAAAATTAGTAGGAATAAAAAAAAGAAAGGACGATTTCTAAGATATCTTCATCGAATTTTTTGATGGATCTCTAACCGAATGTGAAAAGACGACAGCGAGACGTCAGGTATATCAATCTCCACGTACACGCGATTCTCTCTTTTATTTTATGCTGTAGGTCTGAAAAACTTATATGTCTGAGCGGACAGCACTTATAATTTCATATTTCATACTTGCGAAGAAATGCGCGATCAAAGAAGAATGGTTGCTTTTTTTTTACAGAATCGAACGAAACTTATGGCTCTCATCTTTGGCTGGGGCAAAGTTTGTACGTGAAGAAATCACGCGTGAAGAATTCGCACGGTCCTGAATATCTTTCCCTTCTTTTTTTCTTTATGCTATTTCTCTTGCGTCTGGAGTTTATTTACGTCAGGGTGAAACGAACGCGCCGGATTATTTTTCGCGAATATACGCGAACGTGTTTCTCGATCGGATGCGGTATTGGTTTTCTCGCGAAAATATACAAATATTGATATAGCTCGCGGAATAAGCTCGATTTAGATTCCAGTTCGGGCTATTTACGCCGCTGTGAGACAGATGGGATACACTAACGATTCTGCAGTTCGATATAAACCTTCGACAAATAATGCAAATTTTATAAATATTTAACTCAATATCCGTCTCGCTCTCATTCTTTTGAGCGAATACTTTGCGTGTCGTATAAAAAAAAAATTCCTTCCGCATGTAATAGCGTGACGTAATTTTAGCTACGAAAGCCGTTAATCAAGATCCTCCTCATTCCGAGGTTTTATCAAACTTGTCTTTCTTTCTTCTAGCGTTACAGCGGTTTTGCGATGCTAATGTAATTCCAGCGTTAATCAAAGCCCAAATTAATGTTTGTATCGGATTGAACCGAGCTCGCGCGCGTCACTTGTTTCACTCCGGGGATAATAACGAGCGACGCGCGCTCTCGCGCATTTTTACAAGTGCGCTCGTCGTATCTCCGTCTCTCGTCGTCGGACGACCGTGCACTGTGATGCAAATGTAATCCGGACACTGATATGGGAATTTCACGGGTGGCATCGGAAATTCAAATTTATTCCACCGTCTACTCGCCCGTCGTTGATAGAGATGCGTGTGTAGATGTGTGTGTGTGTGTGTGTACGAGCGCGCATATACGATCACGTTTTGCACGGTTGGTTGTGCATCCTGCAGGCTCGAGAACTCTCGCGCGCAGCTCGCGGAAATCACATCTGTTCCGTAACAAAGTTGCGTATCTTGCATACCAGACTGACCGCAACGGTAACATGTCTGATATTCAGACAGGTAGTGCGCGTCGAATTAAAATGTGCGCCGCAAAATGTTTTCGGTATATTCGTCGTGAGGCTCGCTCGCGAGTACACACGAAGTAGTAACGGGCAATAATACAACGGTAGCGCAACACGTAACAGCAGAGAGTTACAGAGAGTTTATCTTGTTCGACTCCCTCTACATGTAATTTGAGAAATTTTCATACTTTCTAAAGGTACGAATTACAGAAGTCAGTACAGTTGAAACGGTTTCAAAACGTTCGCACTCGGAAAAATGCTGCACCGATGGTTACCCTAATCGTCTTCGATGATCACAATTTTCAATTCGGTACGGGATAGAAAAAGAGAGAGAAAGGTGGGGAGGTTAGGCGGAATCGAAGCGAGACGATCCTGCTTATTTGGCCTTTGCGATGATGATGGTCACTGCCGGGCCCGACATCGTGAGTGCATCGGACGGGCGGGCGATTATCTCTTTGTGAGGTTACCATTCGACGCGTCTGTCCACCACCGAGTGTGCAAATGTGCATACCCACGCATGGTGGCGGCGATGGATCAATTGCGCGTTCGCTCGTAAGCGTTACCCCGCTAGCTAGACTAGCTAGAAAATCAGCTACGCTGAGCAACGGATGAGAGCGCTCGAGTAACGTGCATAACTATGCGGAGTGGCCGAAACCGTTAGCTATTTTTGCGGTTCCGCACGATGCCTGCCGCGAGTGGTCCGCTGATCGGCGAAACTGCAACCGCGATGCGCTTGTTTGCATAAGCATCTCATCCTGCGATCGGGCACGGCTCGTACCCATCAAAACGGCCGCCAAACGACGCACGTTGGGGCTAATGCCATCGCAACTGTCGTGTTCAGTCACATGACATTGCCGTCGTTGACATACGTTACATCGTTGAAATAGTTGACACGCCGTGTCGCGATGGTTTTTCCACTTGAAAAGAAAGTCAATTCGAAAACAATCGATTTTGATACATTTGTCTTGGTACGAGAAACAGAATAAGTTTGAAAAATAAGAAAAATAAGAAAACAGTTAACTTTATATAGACTATTTGTATTTTCTAAAATTATACATGAAAAGAATAATTTTGTTGTAAATATTTAAAATATTTTAGCTAGATATGAATCTGACAATAATTTTATTAGATCAAAATATGTATAATCATGTAGGAAACTTTAATAAACTCTAAAGAGTAAAAGCCAGTCTTAAAAAAGAGTGGTTCAGTTTTCACTCTTTAGAATGAGATTTACACGAAAAGTTTTAGAGAGAAATTATAGAAATTACTTTGATCATCGTACATAATTATTTTGATAATCAACAAAATTATTTTCATATTTGTATCTAAATTTTTAGATACTCCAGCAAATTCTTTTCGTGTACGAATTTGAAAAGCATTATAATTGAATTTACCTTTTTTGTAGTTATTTATCTGATTTGATCTCGAAATCGCACAGTTTTTTTGGTATCTCTTTTAAAAACTGAATCTCTAGCCTTATATGTTTTTAATTTTTTGCAACGATTTTACATATATATATTTGAGATACTTGAATAGCGTATTGTCTTTCATGGCACAATTTCGCTACGTATAATATAAGCCTCACAAAGCCTTCGATCGTCATTATCCAATCGCGACGTATGAAATTTATCATTGGGAAGAATCGTCGAGCTCTTTACAGCGAATTTCTGAAATTCCGCTGATACATCAAAGGGAGACTTTTAATGAGGATTTTCCGACGATATTGTCTGTACCGCCTTCAATTATATTTCCATGAAAAACGTGGTTTTCCGCAGCTGCGTCGCTATAACATATTTTGCGGGAGTCGACTTTGTAACAGGATTTTAATCTGAGCTGAATTCTCTTGCGGAAATAAAAAATCCTAATGGTAAACGTTCATTGGTTTCATGACAAGAATCGCGTCCACTTTCAACGAAGAAAAAGACGTGCGTGTACATTTCCTCAAAGGTTAGCGCTTTTCATTTATGTGAATGCATCGAGTAATTGGCACGACTAGTACTGTCAAGTATTTAAACACCAAGTATCTAAGTGAGCGGCGCATCGCGATCTAATCTTGACGTAACTTCCGAAGAACGCTACATTGTTCGATCCGATGTAACTTCGGATTATATACCTATTCGTTAGTATTTTCTCAGGTATATCAAATCCAATTAATCTTAATCATCCCGGCCTCCTGTTTTCATTTAGCTTCATTTTCCATAGATGTATCGTCTCTTGCATTAATTTTTCTGCCATACTTACATTATTCCGACACTTCTTTCTTACCTTGATAGAAATATGGAAGAAGAAAAGAGATTTAAATCACGATGGTAGTAAAAACTTCGCTAAGTCGAAATAGGAAGTGCACT
>Ga0157364_1002198_pt1 | contig 17840 bp, 5 predicted proteins | sample AttsexASBM2_FD_111476 | JGI IMG/M metagenome (GOLD analysis project Ga0157364, IMG submission 111476) | Fungus gardens microbial communities from leaf cutter ant in Ribeirão Preto, State of São Paulo, Brazil - Atta sexdens ASBM2 | ecosystem: Host-associated > Fungi > Mycelium > Unclassified ...
AGAGAGAGAGAGAGAGAGAGAGAGAGAGAGCATGATCTTGATTTCTTGAGTTTCCAGCGATTCATGATCGATCCTGTAATTTTCCGTGAATTTTAGTTTCGCAATAATGTGTCATGACTCCCTTATCTTACGAACAAGAGATAGTTACATCAAATATGTATTCGCGTAACCGCAACGTCGATAGCTATCAAAATATTGATAGCAATCGATGAGGAATAATGCGGCAAACGATACACTTAGTATTTAAACGTAAATAAACGGCATAAACGTAATTAACTCTCCGTCTGCAATTTGTGACTCTTTTCGTTCAATTCAAGTTCTTTTACTTTCTTATTCTAAGTTTAAAAAATATGTGAAAAAATTAAGAGTAACTTTTCAACATCTCTATTACATTATCAAAAATTTTTTAACTTGAATGTTAAAACCTTTAAATTGAAACTTAAGTAAAAATGAGGAAGAAATTTGAAAGTAAAATTTTCTTGTTCCAAAAAAGACGGAGTGTTAATTCTATTGAACAAACAAGAGTAATAAAATCACTACTGCGAAGTAGTTCAAGAAGACGGAAAGTCAGACTGTCTTGCCGGTAGAAGTCCGTGCTCTGCGCTATAAGTATAATTTCTCGCACCTTTCATCAGGTTAGGTACATGCAGCTTCGAGACGGAAATGGCAGCTAAATGGTATCTCCAGGGGGCTAAGACGTAATTCGGTTTTTAATTGGTTTTTGCGCGAGGCGGATTTCGCTCAGGGCGTTATGAAGTTTCGCGAACGGGCGACGAAGTTCGTGCGCGATATCCGAAGTCCGGCACCTTCTTTCTAACTCGCGATATTTCCAGACACGATCAACCGGATTATAGAACTCCATCGAAGGCGTTATTAAAGGTTAGGTCCTCTGTCTATCGGTCGTGGGAGGAACTATCTCTACCGCGACAACCGATTAAAACTTCAGGCTTATTAAGATCGTATTAAACTTTCAACCGATTCATCTCAGAGACGAGAGATTCCTCGTACCGATACCTATTTATCCAAATTGCTAAATTTTCAATGATGAATTTACAACTTGCAACATATTTGAATATCAATCAGAAACTCACATGGCTATAATAAAGCGAATAATCAATTATATGAAAACTAATGTATAACATAAAGTTAGAGCATTGCTAACGACATTTCAACGACGTAGAATATAAACGGATTTAAAGTCGCGCAATACTCGGAAGCATTATTAACTATGTGAATAAATTATGTGTTAAGAAAACAAATTATATTTTCCTGTTTGTTTTATGTGATAATTTATACAGACATATGTACATAATTTTTATGAAAAGTACATACGTATATCAAATGGAAATTATAATGTCTTATTAATTCTTCGAACGATAATGTTATGTAATTCCCTGGTCACTTGAATAGTAAACGAACGAGTCCGGTCCTTACTGACCATTCAGCATTATAAAGGGTGCTCAAATATTGATTCGACTGGCAATTATGAGTGGTTTTTCACCAGTCTCCGCCAGCATACCCTTCGGCCTTGTTTCCTGGGATCGCTTAATTACGGGATGTTTGCGTTTCTCAAAATTAAACTCTTGCTGATCGAGGTAGCGCATCGTGGCAGCCCTCAGGGTAGTCTAAACAAATTTGCGTGAAACGAGAGGGCGCGGGTCAATACCGATCGTGATTTTCCATTGGTTCGATACGACGAACGTAAGCTTCGTGCGCATCGCTCAATAAAGGCGGATTTACCATCTCGTTCTGTCGCTCCAATTCGAGCCGTTATACCAGTACTTGAGACGTCTTTGAAAATCGTTGCAGAAACTCGGAGAAAGTCGTCTAGTGCGCGATTAGAAACGTTCGCCGATGCGCGAAATATTTACAGACCGAAATGTTATTTCGAGGAATAAGATGGATATTTGTAAGAGTGCAAGAGTAACACATTTTTTTTTTTGCAAAAATAGGATTCAGTAAAGAGGGAAAAATTTCTTACAAAACGATTTTTTTTTTTTTTATTTCGTGAATGCCATTCGAGCAATTCGCCATTTGGACATCGATCTCGCTCTGCCGGGTTATTTCTGTAACAAAGTAGCGAGGTGACAATTCCCCCGCATTTTCGCAATTACGGAAGTCGTTTAATAGCCCAGTTTCCAACAGTCTGGAAATTCGTTTCCGCTCGCGACGAAAGGAGTAGTCTCAAAGGAGGAAGTTATTGTCGGCGCGCTCGAGGGGTGCGGTTGAGAAACTTAACTTCCCATAGCGTATATCATGGGAAGCGAGAAGGACAGGGCGAGAGGCAGTAGGAAGAAACAGGACGGGGAAGTATGAGACGAGTTTCTTCGACGATCCCCCGCGGTTTATTTTCGCGGCGGTAAATTAACGGCTCGTGGCTAGACTACCCCCGGGACTATTTCGCAAGCAGTAACAGCATGCACAACCCGATGATGATTCTACACGAAATTAGCGAGAGATGAAACACTTGGATGAACGTGCGGCAAGTCGGCAAACATTTTCTTTTTGCGTTTTGTTTAATTACAATTAAAAAATATTTGATGAGAGCTCGTAAAGAGCGTATAAAGATAGCGTATTCGCTGACATTACATTACGACAGACATATAATTTCATCTCCATTTCATTTATTTTTTTCAGAATTCAAAAGCTAATCTATTAGGAGAAAATTATTGAAGTAAAAGAATTTTACATTTTAATTAGCAGCCGCGTCATATTTTTGCTGCTTACAAAGTTGGATTCAAATTTTCTAGAAAATTCAAGCATGGAATATAATTCGTTTAATAGCACGGAGATAACTTTCGCTCGATTGTTACGAGCCATGCGCGATTTAGTTTCTGAAGGAATTATCCTTGTAACGCGACGTCTGCATAGACAGTATCTCAAAATTCCGCGCATTTTCCGCGACAACGGCGTACAAGCCGCAAAAGGCAGACAAAACTAGCGGTTGAAAATGTAAGATACTGCGAAAATGGACGATGACAAGGTACGTGCTTCGGTATCAAGCGACTGTACGGGGCTGCTCCCGCGAAGTTTAATTAAATAACGAGGTGACGTCGCTGGCGGGAAAGACGACGCGGCGAAAGACGAAGGGGTGGCGAAGGGATGATGCGAGGATGGAGGAAGAAAGGGAACCGGCAGAGACAGCTAGAAACACAGAAGCCGACAGTAAGAAAACGCGCGGACTTGGAAAGTGGGATGGACTGGGCCGAGGTGCCAAGTTGCTAGGTGACTTTGCTAGTTATTTAATTAGTCCGGAGATTCTCCCTTATACTCGACCACTTTCCCGTACCCCGCCAATCTCTTGCTTTCTCAATCCCCTCTCCTCTAGCTCTTTTTCCTGATGTTCCTCCACACTTTGTCTCCGGTAGACATCGTGTTGACTTTTATCAGGCGATGAGTTCTCTTTTAACTAGCGACTTATGTACACGTCAACAAAAGATCTTTGCGTTCTTCACGCAATTGTTATCCGGATGTTCAACGCGAAAAAATTTGCTTTGACATAACCCTCGTAATCGTTATCGTTGATACGCAATTAAGTAATATATAGTGAAATAAAGTATCATTGAACCCACCGCTGATTTTCTGATGGCAATTGGGAGCAAAACCAGAAACGGCCATTTCGATAACGACATTCGGTTTGCTCTCCATCCGCCGGAACGTTCCCCTTCCGATCCACCCCGCATTCGATCCTAAATACGCGTGGAAACGAAGAGAGATCGGGAAGAAGGAGGGGCGGCGTCCTCCGACAAGGAAAACGAATAGATTCCCCATGGGAAGTCGCCAACCTTTTCCTCTATACCTGCCGCCCTTCCTCCGCTCTCGTTTCCACCGGAGTTGCTGCCGGAAAGGCACCGGGAGCTTACGAGGGCTTAACTCGGTGACAGGATGATTGCTGGTATTATCGGAATTACCCCAGGGCGAATTGCGCCGCACGCTGTAACGAACTCGCAATATCGCGAAAATCGTGCGTTAACCCCTTCACCAGGAGTCCTTCCTAAGTCCCTTAAGGCCGCGGAATCGAGGATTCTCTAACGGTCGTGCCGATACTACATACAGACGGCTAACGATAAAGCGGAAATCCTGTGGAATATTGAATACGAGGCGATCTCGATAGAACGAAAATGCGAGGAACGTGCCTGAAACATTCTTTTGTTCGGCAGAAGTAAAATGTATGAAGACAAAAGTCGTAATTATCACGAAATTGAATTGATCCAATCGCTTGTGCAGTATATTTCTTCCTGCAATTTTATAACAAATAACAGATAAATCTGTCCTCAAATTATAAGAGCACATCTAATTCCTAGCATTCCTTAACGTGATGAATAGAATAGAATTTATTCACTTCAGCATACTTATACATAAGAAGGAGACTTGATTCACAAATTTTACTACTGCACTCCATCCATCAATTCTTTTGCTATACTAAGACTAACATATGTTTAAACTTTCTTTAGATTTATTCTTTGCACCTTTAGTATACAATACAATTATCAAAGCCATACATATAATACTTCTCTCTATTGCACTGCCAATTACTTACTCTTACTGCTACATACATCCATCTATCTGTCTCATCTTTTTATATTCCTATCTTTTTCTTTGTCCTAACTTTTTATTCCATTCGTTTTTCGCTTCCCTACTCTCTTTTTCTTTTTTCTTTGTTATCTCCATTCTTCCATAATTTCATTAATATCTTGTCTTTCCTTCTATCTAAACCTTCCTCCACATTTCCTATTTAAAATTTTTTCTTTATTCTTCCCTATAATCTACAAATCGATCTTTTACTTCTTGACATTCTCTTACATAATACTTTACTACAAGAGCATTACATAAATGAGTGTGCTGAGATGAAGGATAGATTCAAGGAGTTAGTAGGGAAGAATAAAGGAAAGATATTGGTTATGAAATGAGGAATTAGATAAAACAAAAGGAAAGATAAAAAGGTTAAGAAGAGATAGAGATAAGAAACTTAATAAAAGGAGAAAAAGGAAGGGGGAAGGAAACATGACAGTAAGTGGGATAATTGGGATAGGATAAAAATAAATAGTAAAAGAGAGGCAATAATGTAAACAGAAAGAATTGTGTGTATTGGTTGTGATAATATAAGAAACGTGTAGATATATGATAATATATTTCAGACATAGATAAGATAAAAGAAATATAATAAGGACAGAAAGAGACAGAAAATAGGGCAATTTAAAGAGTGAATGAAAAAGAAAAGCGTGTGAGAAAGGATGGACGAGTGAGGTAGAAACAATGTTTGTAAACCAAATCCCTTCTTGACTTTATAAATGCTGAAGAGAATAAAATTCTATTCTATAACGCTCTATACAATCCCTGCCTTTTCTATAGAATATACATCTACAATTCTCTTTCAACCAGTATTTATTTGCTTCCTCCTATTTTCATATCTTAATTCGACTATTGCTCTAACTAAATGTAATAATAAGCTGCTTTCCTGCAGCAATCGAGGCTGCAATTATCAAGATTATGGAATTTCTCCTTCATGTCGCGATTATGCGGAGTATCTCGCCATGAAGATGAGAATTTATATGACAAGAGTCTCTCGTGCGAGTATAGCCGTGTCGTTACATATATTTTTGTTTTATAGAAGCAGCACGTTATCGGCAGCCTCATATGCGTTTTCTCTCTTTTTCTCTTCGCGTGTATTTTCGCCAAAGCGCGACATGAAGGAAAATTGTTTATTTAACGGCAAAGCAGGGATTACCGGGCGCTAAAAGCGCGTCCCTTCATATGCTTCAGCCATAACTAAAAATTTGCATGGGTAAATGTTCGCTCTCGAGAGACGTCCGTCGAGCGAAACAGAAGTGCTGTACGTGACCGGAATTTCCTCGGGAATACTGGCAGATCCCTTCGCACGTTTATGTGTATTTTCTCTACATTGTCTTAAGAAATTCTGAAAGACACCTAACATAGGCGGGAAAAAACGACTCGCGTGGCGGACGCCAGATGTGACGATATCGAGGAAAAAAACTTGGACAAGATTCAATGTCAATGGCTAGCAAATATGGTTTTTACATCGTAACTTGACTCAACGGTGATTCATGTAAATATATTTTGAAATTTGGAATAAAGCCATGTTGACGTACATTAAATTTCAATAGAAATTTGACTAAAGCCGTACTGACGTACATTAAATTTCGATAGAAATCCTTTATCATGCAACATGTTTAGCGATTAATATTTCACGATACGATACGTAATAAAGTATGAATGTGACGTCATTATAAAATCACGCTATTTCTAGTTGCGATTCTGAGATTTAATAAGAGTCGATCTCGTTTTCTCACGAAATAGAAAGGAAACGCATCGAATGAGCTGGGATGAAATACGGCGCGCCAGAAAAAGCTGCGGCAAAATCCGACGCAGATGCAGCATGCTGATCAAAGCGAGACACGATTTTCGTAACCGGTCGTGTAACAATGCGCGCCGCGCTGCATAAATAAAGCCGCGCACGCTGAGCGTGATCAATATTGAATGTGATGAAAGTAAACCGGCGCGGCGAGGCGCCCTGCGCTGGACTGGACTGGACCCTCGACAGCGCGCGCGACCGTCTGTGTAATTTAATGCCGGGTAAATACGCCGCGCGCGGGAGAATAGTTTTGTATTATAATCCAGATGAATCTGCCGCGGGAGGACTGGCAAGGCTGCGGTATTCGGAGGGTCCGGTTCGTAGACTCCCCGTCAATTATGAAATGTATTTCGCGAAGGGCAGATCCTCAAGTAAACTAAAGACTGGACAGTTTAGATAACTTGTGATAGGTGTAGATATTTTTAGGACGTTTAAGATACAATAAGATAGATGTGAGAGTATAAGATAGAAATGAGATGCGTGGGTATCTCAATCTATCTTAAGGTCTTGAAAAATATGGCGGACTAAATCGTGTCCAATCTCTTGAAGATTTCTGCTCTCTAAATCTCTTAGAGTGAAATTTCACTCGAAGAGACTGAAAATGTGCCTGTCTTAAAAAGGAATGAAAACATGGTCATTTTTGTTTAAGAGTGGCAGATTTTCATTCTTTTTGAATGAGATTTATTCTGAAATCTCAATCTCTTTTTTGGAATGAACAGTTACATCTTATTTCAAAAAAGGGATTAAGATTTCACTCCTTTGGAGTGAATCTCATGTCAAAAGAGTAAATCTTAGTCTAAAAAGAATAAAAATCTCTTGAACAAGAGTGAGCCTTTTTTTCAAAACAGGCTAAATTTTTAGTCTCTTTGAATGAGATTTCACTCCACGAGATTTAAAGAGTAAAATACTCCCAGGTCTCTCTCTCTCTCTCTCTCTCTCTCCTGAAGTAAAATTCGATTAATAGAACAATAATAGAAAGAGAATTTCGTATCCATATATCTATCTTTCTTTTTTTAGGTTCAACAAGATGAAAGATCAAAGAAATTTCGCCACACCCTCCACCCAGTTTTATATGCGATGGTTTTCTCGTACAATTCGCAACTCGCGTCGTTACTTAATAAGAATGTGTAACGATCATAACAGTGGGAGGGAAACGATAAAATCTAATGAACTCTGCTCTCCTGGAGAGTTTCTGAAGTATGAAAACATCTCTATTAAAGTTGAATTTCCCATCATCATCGCAAATCAAATTTGCACCTATTAAAAAATTTTAGCTCGAATTTTTTAACACGTTAAAAATAATTAGTTTATCCCAGTTGCTTCTGTTGGGTTCTAAGTTTTCTTAATCAATGTTAAGAGAAGTTGTTGCTCGCATGTATTTGGTTTAGAATATATTTTTCGATAGATTTTTCAATTTACTTTACTTTTCAACTATTCTGATATAGTAAAAAATACATTTGTTTTGAAACCTTTCCAGTCAACTTTTTAATATGATGTTATTTTGTGATGAGAAAACTTAGAAAAAAACATACCGTGATATTGATACCATCTCTATTGATAGTATTTTCGGAGGATTATTTTGATTAACTGGATGCGCTTCAATAAACAGCATTGCGATAAATCATCATCGTCCGAGAAGAAGTAAATCTATCTACCGACTGTATGATGCATTTAATGTATTGAGAGTTTCGACATTTGGCTCTGACCTCGGCAGTGCACCAAAATCCCGCATGCAAACACATTCCGAAAGTGAATGGCGAGAGGGTGATATAAATAACGACTCGTGTGACAGATTTATTTAAATCGCACGTTATATCACGGACTTTTTCATTGAGGGATCACCAAACTAGATTCCGCACCCTCTCCCTCGGTCACGCGAGACATGCCAAGCGCGATAAGGATCTGTATCATGTCAATCGAGCCGCTCTCTCTAGCTGTAAGCTTGCTTTGTCAATTTAACAAGATCAAGATCAAATGGATCTTTTGAAAGATACATATATATGCAAAGTTATAGGACGTCTTTGACCCTCAGATGTATACTTTTTTCTTGCCTCTATCCTGGTAGGGTTAATCTAATCTAATCGTTATCGAAAAAAGCGATAAATCAAATAGTAAATTTTGAAGAACCAAAAAATAAATGTTTAGAATTTTTATAAACTTAATAAATTTGAAGGCTGAATTAATATTTTTCGCAGTAAATTATTCGCAGTTTTTAATACTTTATTAATATCCAATATTCTTATAAGATATTCATTATCATTATAAAAAAAATATTAAATTGTTTGTTAATTTAATATGTCATATTACTGCTCTAGTTCTGTTCATGATTATATTTTAAAATTGAAAAGGATTTCTACGTGCGCGCGATTTGCAAAATTGGATATGTATATAAATTCACACTGAAATATTTAAGCACTAAAATCCGCTTTGACCGAAAATAGGATTTCTCTTACTTAATTAGATTTATTCTCATCGCTTCAATTCCGTATTATAATTGTTAATAAATTAAATGTATGCATTGTGTATAAAAGCAGTAAATAAATATCGGCTACGCCGATATTTAGATGTGTCTTTTTTGCCGATTGTGTATTATTTAATTTAAAAAATCAAACAGTTTCTTGTGTATGTAAAATTTTCATGATTCATTATTTTCAATAATATTTTGATTTAGAAATATCCAATTTTCCCAAGATAAAATTGTGTTCACACAAGGTATCTCTGCCTGTTCACACGAATTATAGCCGACCGAGTCGACCTCGTTGATCGTCATGACACGACGTACCCTATTGTGAATGTGTAAGCAACAACAGCTACGAAGCAACGTGTCTTTGTTGTCGTGGCACAAGGCGCCATTGTGCGCATCAAGATTTACCGTCTTTATATTAATGCGATTACCGTCCTGGTTCACGAAAGGCCGCAGGAAGCATGCGGTTGTCGTAAGATCCTCGCGGTCGTCTCACAGTTCCTTCGTTCGTTCCTTGCCTGACATCGCGTCAATATCCACCGAGGGATATTGCACGTGGTGGGAGCCTTCTTCGTCAATATCCGCGAGCTTTTCACCCAACGTAGCTCGCAGAGATGACGGAAGAAGGAAGAGCGCAAGAGAGGATACTTCGGTCCCCTTCTATTAGCCTCCATATGGCGGCTTTTGCCCGTCAACCGTAAATATACCATATTGCCCATAAACCTTCACATTCGTGCATTACCCATCCCGATTCGACGCTTCGTCCCTTCGACGAGCAACAGCTCGTCGCAGTGCGTTATCGGATATAACCCATGGTGGGCAGCTTAACAGACCACTCTAAAGCAGCATCCTCTTTCCCTCTCTCGATTTCTCTCCGCGTTTCTGTTCGAAATTTTCATATCCGATCCATTGCAGTGCAATTCTGCGTTTCGTAATCGTTTACGAAAACTAATCTTAAGTCTGCGACTAATTTAGCTACCGTGTAAAGTTCTCGATTTGTTAGTCCGTACGATTACAGAAAGCCGATAATACGAATTCGCGGATAATATTATATTTATATATATATCGAGTAATATTATATCCGTACCACGAAATAATATTGCGCAAGTTATTACCGAATGTTTATGGGATTTTCAGATTTACGATGTTGCACATATTGATCGTAAAAGCTATTCGACGTGTTCGAATCTGATCTCAGCAATGTTTGTGAAATTCTACATTCAATAACGATTCTTTATAATTTCATGGTTGACATAAAGAACGCTGAATGATCAGAGCGTAATAATTCACCAACATAAAAATTTATGATAAACAGAAATTTAATGGGCAAGCTATAATAATTAGAATTCGTGAATTGAATGCGAGATGGCGAAAATATTGCGACGTGATTGTAATGAATAGCAAGGACAGTATTAAGTATCTCAAAACTAGTAATAGTATTATTAATAACTAGCCGTATTATATACTGGTTCACACTTCAGAAGATCGTTAAAAGGAAAACGACGTTTTCGTAGCTTTATAGGCTGTGAGGTATTGCAGAACTATGTCGTAAAGTAACGTGGAAAGTTTAATAATCCATTACTAGCCTGATCTCATGCTACGTGATCATCGAGTGACATCAAGTACGACCATACTTGTAATCATATAATCAGTTACAAGTAAGTTTTGTAAAGCAGGTCTTTTTGCGAATAATGTACATACTGACGCTGTTTCCTTCTATCACAATGTCGATAATATTACTGTGTAGTTATTTCCGTGCTGTCACAGCAATGTTAAGTTGGACCTTCATCGTCATAAATCAAATTCGCATTTACTAATAAAAATTTAATGCTGTTGGTGTACTAATTTGTACTAGTATATTGTAAAAAAAGTATGTAAAATTATATAAATGTGTGTAAAAATTACGTAATTCATGATGGAAATCGAGATGGAAATATACAAAATTGTTTTACAGAAATGAATACTTTTATCTCTAATTGTGTAAATATATCTTTATATTAGACAATAAATTTTATAGTTTCTGTATAAATGTACAAATTTGTGTAATATTTTTTTTTCGTAATATAATGTAAGAGGATTCTACAATATTATATTTATATTTTTAGGTTTGTTATCAATAACATAACTTAAAAACATTTTACGTAATTCATTGGTAAATTTATTTTTGCGAATGTTTAATTACTGTAAAGAAGAATAATTTTATTTGTAAGTTGTGGTTTTATATATGTATAGATATACACCTTTAAGATCCAAAAATTATCTATTACAATCATTGTAATTTTACATATAATTCTTTTACAATGCATAAATGATGACAAATTGAGCATTAAATATATATTTATTAGAATAATGCGAAAGGGATGTATTTCTTAAACAGAGAGTGCGAAGGTATCAGCTTCTCTACTACGACTGATTCGTCAGTCACTTGGACGTCTTACGCTAGTCCAAGTTTTGAACGTTGAAGGAACAAGATCGATCGTCGTCGATGTTTCAAACGGAGCGTGGCACTAAATCATAACGATGCCGCGAAATCACCGAAAATCCAGACGAAGCGGCAGGGGCTTGGATGCAGACACGCGAGTCCGGACGGTAAATCACGGGCAGCCTCCTCGTCGAGTGGCTGTCGGAGAGTCCTGGTGCCAGCTCGTCGTACGGAGCATTTATTAATCGCTCAGCTCCTAAATCCCGTGGCGCAGCTGGGCTCGAAATGTTTGTACGTATTGCAAAGTAAAGCGCGAGAGGGGATGCCGAGTCCTCTGGGAGAGGATTAGGTCGGACATATTGAGAGCTTCCACCCGAGAGTACCCTCTTTCACGGGTAGAGTGGCGCCAGAAGGTGGCAGCGGTGCTTACATCAAGATGGTAGTTTTACTACTATAAATGATGACCGGTCATCTCGATGTAATATGCGATTCTACCACGATTCCAATCATTTTTTTACAGTACACTTGATATTCGTTTTGTATATTCTCTAAATCTCGGGGAGATAAAATTTCACTCGAAGAGACTGAAAATTTAATCTGTCTTGAAAAAAGAGTGAAAATACGGTCACTCTTGTTCAAGAGAGATTTATTCTTTTGGAATGAGATTCCGAAGGAATGAAATCTCAATCCCTTTTTTGGAGTAAGGTTCAATCTACCATGATATTTCATTCCAAAAAAGAAATTGAGATTTCACTCCTTTGGAGTGAATCTCATTTCAAAAGAGTAAATCTCACTCTAAAAAGAGTGAAAATCTTGAACAGGAGTGGACGGGATAAATTTTCAGTCTCTTCGAATGAGATTCCACTCTTCGAGATTTAGAGAGTACTGTTGGATATCGAAAGAGTAATGACAACCCAATCTCTTAAGTTATACAAGATTTTGTTGTTTCAACTTCCACGTATGTCAAGATGTAAATCATTTCTGTGATAGTTTCAAAGTAAATAACGTGTATTCACAATTAACGTGTGCACTTAATAAATAAAAAATTAAATTTGAGTTAAATACACTTTCTCAAAATTGTAATAAAATTATTTAGCTCCGTTGTTTTAATTAAATTAACGACTTATAGAAATACGAAATTGCAGAAATGATTAAAAATTTAAATTGAGTATAATTTAACATTATGAAGTTAACAGTGTGTACCTTGGAAACGTGGCGCAGAAACGCTACGTTTATATTCTACAATTTGCACCACTTTAAATGATGATCGATCATTGTAATATGCAATTCTATCACGATTCCGATTATTTTTTTTTTACACCACACTTAATATTCGTTTTGTATATTGCGCCTTGGAAGCATGGCATGGAAACGCTACGTTTATATTCTACAATTTTCATCGCGTCGTAATAAGTAGAATCATTAATGGAATTACAGCTTGATAACTGCACGGATAATGAGGACGGACAAGTTTATAGCCTCGCGATAATGAGAGTGTACCCGTAAAGCGCAGAATATTTTTCCCTATAATCCTCACGACAGTAATATATCCCGTGCTTGTGCAATAATGGAGGCATACGTTCCATGTGCGTGTCGAAGATAAAGAATGCAAATTGTCCGCGCGTATTAAGGCACGATACATACCGCGCGTGGACGCGCCGGTGCAAGTGACAGCCGAACGATTAATCGTCGATAACCATCGCTCGTTTAATGCCCCATCATAAAATGCTAGGCTGAGGAAATTATTGATTCGTCATATTTCCCGTCAGCAATATCGTTAACGCGGCCGTCGCAATCTCTTTACATCGCGCAGTCAAAAACGAAAGCTCCATCGAAAATGATCGGAAATGATTTCGCGCGAATAAATGCGAATGCCCACCCATCCACGTGGTGCTATAATCGGCGAATTGGAGCGACGATTTAAAGGGCGCTAACTATTACCACGATGATAAATCGTACTGACACAAATATGCTGAGAAAACAGCCGATTGCACGTCGCTCGTGTTTAATCCCTAAACATTCGTTTGTAGTCCATGAAACGCATACATTATTAACGGATCGACTGCAAGAACATATTGACATAGAACACTCAGCAACTCGCGAATTGCAGAAATATCATTTGCTTTTAGTTGGTTCTCTCAATTAAAATTTTCATTTTAATTCTTACGAGATTACTAATCGTAATATGTTTATAGCGACACATCAGAAGCTTTAAGTCTGCATAAAGCGATAGACGTTATGTTAAAACCGAGTAAATTAGCATCCGCCGCATCCCTTAAAGTGAGATCTTGAAGCGAACGATATAATGTTTCTCGTAATTGCATTGTTCGCGCAGTAACTCGCGAACTCATGATCTATTGTACTTCTCTCGTGCTCGGTGGGGGAGGGGGGGGAGAGGGGGTGGTTAAATGTTACATAATGCCACCCGATAGTTAGTGCGGCGGCTGGGGCTGTGAGTACCAAATACCGCGTTTTGCGAGTCTTGGCGACAAAAGAGGATCGGGAATACCGGCGCGCAATGTTATTACGACTTAATGCACGGAATTGTTTCCCCGGTTTGAATAATCGTATCGCGCTTACGGCACACGGTTGCGCAATCGTGACGCACATGATTCGATTGCTACCATAGAAGATGCCTTCGTTTTTACTGTAATATAGCGTGGTGTTACCTCGACAAGTGTACCTTCCTGCGTTTCGTGATAGAAGAACTTCCCTCAGTATATATATATATATATATATATATACTTTGTTCCATTATTCATAAACATTTTATAATCTTCTTAGTGAATTATTGCTGTTCGCGCAATTGAAATAATGCGGACTTCGCGTTAAGGGGTGGGCCCAGTTGAGATCGCGTACGCACAGCTAGAAGGGGATGTAACTCCGACAGAGAATCGGAGCGAACCGGGGAAGAAGTGACGCAGTTCTGTTCTTCCGTAGGGTGGCGGAGAGGGTTGCGCGGCAACGAGAATAGAACGAGTTCGTTCGTTGAAGTGGCGTTGAAATGTTTCGAAGCGAGGGAAAAATAATTGGACGAAGAGCTCCATCGTCGTTCCCCTCTTCCTCCTGGGAGATGACGGGATAGCTTGAGGAAAAGCTGCGGAGGAGGGATAACGCAGTGCGTCGTTTCGACGACGATGACAGCAACGGCGAAGACGACGACAACAACGGGGAATGATGACGATCGTATCTCCCTAAGAACTCAAAGATCTTCTTTTTTTAGACTCCTCGTTATCGACAAATCTTCCATCACCTTTCGAGATAGGTAACATTATCCGATAAGAAAAGTTAAGTTGAAAGAATAGCGAATGGAAGCAAAGAGCGACGATGGATATCGCTGATAATTTTCGATCGTCGTTACTCATTGGAAGGTCACCAGCTGACGGAAATTGTGCGAGTTAAGTATATAGCTAACAGAATATTCCTGTCGTGTGCATTTACATTCCCGACGTGTAACTGATCCCCGTGCTTTACTGACGGATGATGCCAGAATAAGAGTTACCGAAACGATATCTTCTCCGTTGTAATTTTGGCGCCACATAGGCCAGTATAGCGATATATATGTTATGTGTATGTATGTGTGTATTACACACACACACACACACACACACACGGCCGCGCTCGTTGGAGCTCTGCTTGATCTCTCTATTACGGGTCGGATTAGCTAGTTATGAAACTCGACCGAGGCTCGGCGAGCGGTGATGAAGCGTGTTGGGAAAGTTTCTACCGGGACGAGATCGGGGCGTGGGATATGCCGCGGAGTTGCGCGGAATAAGTGATCAGGCCCTTCCCCACGGCAAGCACATCTATCCCCGCTGAGTAACTTCGTTCTGACAGTGTCCAAGGACGAATGTCGTGGTTGGAATTGCGGTGGAATTATCTCTGGAAGATTCGCACTCTAAGCGCTGAGAATAGGAACTCGTAGAATTAGAACTCGTTTCGGGAGATTCGGAGAAATGGATGCGACCGAGATGTGGTTAACGTTGCCTTGATCAACCCTGCCTAATGCGGAAGGTCAACTTTGCGAAGTGCAGAGATTAAGCTTGAGATTGCGTTCAGACCTTGCGTGCTTCATTTCGTCAAAGATATTGTAATTGTCGGGGCGACATACCTGAGATTCTCGGCGAGCAATTGCGAATGCATTCTACGTGATAAACCGACTACCGGTTGGAAACTATCGTCGTGGTGTGCGCGTTCGCGTAATTTTAATTAAAGAGCTCGGAGAGCTGGCGCAACATCGTTCTGGCTTTCGACAAAGAACCGGAGCTCAGACGCAACGGTGGAACCGTAGGACGAGAGAGGCCGGGCGGTGGGCTTGGTCTTTGCTCGAAGCGAAGAAGCACAGACTTCGCACATTGTAAAGCTCCTTCTCTTGCATACTACTTCCGTTACTTCTCCTTCTTGGTGTCCCGTGCTTCCTTCATCGTCGCGAGCGAGCAGCGCCTACCTGCCAAAGACGATGGGCGCGCTGCGTTACGTCACCGACTGCGAATCAAAATCTTATTAACTGCTGAAAGTGAGTTTCACTTCAAAGTGGAATTTAATTACATTCGCGCCTGCCTACCCGCGCTCTTCCTACCCGTTTCCTTATTTCTCCCGGCCCTCGGTTTACCCTATCTCTTCTTCGCTCTCACTCTTCTCCCTCCCCCTTTCTTCTCTTTTCCTTTTCGCCGGTCCGCCTTGCTTTTCCATTTTCTTCGATCACCTCTGTAGCTCGTTGCTACCCTCCTCCCCTCCTCTAGTTACCTTCCGAGTGAAGACGCATCGCGAGGTCTTCACTCTTGAATGAAAATATTTAAATTTCGCCGCCTCGTCCAGCGGAAATTATTGCTCTCGCCGCTTCGTCCGACTGCAGCTCCGCGCCCACTTTTCGTCCGCCATTCCGTCAGTTATCCCCGCCCGAATTACATCCATCCCCTTGCCGTCTTATCTATCCTTTCGCGCTGTTTACAGCGCGAGCAAATATTCAAATGCCGTCGCGATTATATCCTTCCGCCTGGGCTTAGTCGTGCATCATCGTCGGGCGGTGAGTCTCTATCTCTTTTTTCCTTCTCGTAATACTTGGTCGAGGCAATTGCCTTCTTTCCTTTGAGATAGTCGCCCTCCTTCCCTTTTGCTGCCTCATCTCGTGATTAATTTCGCGGAGTCCGTTCGTCCTCATCCCCTCTGAAAAGCAAGTGCCCCGGAGAGTCTCTTTGTCGCTTCATCGTTCGATGAAAATGCCTAAAGGCGCCGCGAATTATGAGCTTCATGGCTCTCTCAAATGATGATGTACAAAGTGTCTAAGGTTACCACACTATCTCTTTTTTATTTCTCGACCATTTTAAAACAAATTTTTCTTTAACAAAATGTCACTTTTCTTTTATGATAAAAAGTGTATGAGAGATCTTTAAAATTACAGAAACTCAATTTTTTTAATTCAAATTAAACTTTATTTTAATAAATCTGTAAATTTTTAGTTGCAATTATTAATAGAAACTGAAATACAATGAGCATTTATTGCATTCTATATATCATGAAATTAATTGCTTTTACACGCTAACAAGATGAAACAATAGCATTGAAATTACATAAGCTTTTGCTTTACAAATAGTTCGCTGATTTTTTAAAGATTAAAACTGTATGAATGGAATGAAAGAGATAATGCGCGGCGAAGACGTAAAACGATCGTGCAGTAAAGAGGGACGCGAATATCCCGCCCTGCGGCTAAAAATTGCACAGATACCCGTATTTTTATGGACAATGTGCCTATGCTTTTATCCCACGACATAAAAATATACGCGCACCACGTTACGGTACACTTAGTTCTAGAGAGAATACAGTTTTCGTGCTTAATCCCTCAGGGACTGAAGCACTGAAGCTATTTTTAAATTCCTTTATCGGCGATCTTTGAACTTTTTATGATAGTGAATGATCGTTGGTCACAATATCTGCAATTCTCACGTATGTTTTTACGAATTTTTCATGTCGAATACAAAATTGAAATAAGCGGGTGATACTTAAATCGTAATTTTTTCGAGGAAATATTTATTTCGGAGATAGGTTGAGAAAATTGATTGTATCTTGTTTGTATACACGATTACTAATCATGCAACAGTTACCAAATATATTATGTAAACAGCTAACAATGAGCACTCACCTCTACTGCTTCCGTCGGGTCCACGGAGGATGGTGCACTCCTCTATTGAACCGAAGGTAGTAAACAGCTGTCGCACATCGTCTTCAGTTTGTTGCTTGCTTAACATACCAACGAACAGCTTTCTGTCTGCGGGTCGATGACGGCACGTTGCGAAATAGAGGGAACAGAGAAAAAAAGAAAGAACAATGTTAGTCAGTTCTGTGTGTGAGCTAAGCGTTATATAGGCGTTAAAGAGAAGATCTTGCGGCTAACACCGAGAACGACAAAGTTACACGGTTACACCAGCATCCACCATCCTAAAGGGAGGGAGATAGGGATATATAGATATATAATATATGTATATATATATATATATATATATATATATATATATATAAATAAAAAAAAAATATATATGTTATGTACACGCACGTGACACTTAACACGCGCACACTCACACTCG
>Ga0157364_1002199_pt1 | contig 17838 bp, 10 predicted proteins | sample AttsexASBM2_FD_111476 | JGI IMG/M metagenome (GOLD analysis project Ga0157364, IMG submission 111476) | Fungus gardens microbial communities from leaf cutter ant in Ribeirão Preto, State of São Paulo, Brazil - Atta sexdens ASBM2 | ecosystem: Host-associated > Fungi > Mycelium > Unclassified ...
AATGGAGATTAAAATTTTTTTTAAATAGTAAGTATACTATGATAATAGATTTTATACTATTTATTCTAATGAGGTAATTAATATTTACTATTTTACTTTTATTTCTGTAATTATAATTGTTTATATTGAGAATATCACAGAAATAATTATATCTCACAAATCTATTGCTTTGGAATGAATGGGCTGCAGACTAATTACTAGATATATAAATATTATTAGATATATAAATATTATTAATTATCATGTACATAAATATTAGCAATTATTTATATAGATATTAATTAGTATGCCATTATTATACCAATTAGTATGCATATACTAACATATTTTAATTAACTTGAACATATAAATTACTCTTTGAAAAATATACAGGGTGTCATTAAATTGCGGCATCAATCCTGAGCAAGAGTGGCCTAAATTGAATTGAAAGTCCTTTATCATTTTGCGATTCTCGCAACGATTAACGAGATATTAATTATTAAGAATCGCTAAATATTTCAATAATTCAATAATTTTTTACTCAAATACTATCAATTTTACCGAAAAACAGCAAGAGGTAAAAATTGTTTATTTTTTTCTTATAAAGTTCTGAGAATTTTTTTCAGTATTTGTTAATACCATATTTTCTCATGGTAAAAATAAGAAAATGCAATACTAAAAAAAAGTTGATAAAAAATTCTGAAATAATTCTTAAAGTTCTATGAGAAGAAAATAAATGATTTTTGTCTCTTGCATTTTTTCTGTAAAGTTGATAGTATTTGAGTAAAAAATTATTGAAAAACCAATATTCAGCGATTTTTAGTAAATAATATCTCTTAACCGAAAACTTACGCGAAAATCACAGAATGGTAAAGGACTTTTCGATTCAGTTTAGTCCGTTCTATCTGCTCAGAATGGATGGCTGCCGTAATTTAATAATATCCCGTATAAGGTAATGCCATGATCGCATTTTGTGCAATTCATTTATCAAAAAAGATATTATTACTTTTACTTATTTATTTATTACTTATTAAATATGTCTCTATTGTAATTTGATTATTTTTAAATTATTATATTATATTGATATTGTTTTTTATAATTAATAGTTTATTACACGATAAGATTTGTTGCTCTAAAATATGTTAGTAAATGATTAAGGCAGATAATAATGAATTAGTTACAATATGTATTTACAACATTTCATGACATTTAGTTGTTATTTATTGTTTTTTTATTGATTATGATATTTATTTTTGATGAGTTTTATTTGAAGTGAAACACAAATGTATACTTTCGTATAAATAAAATTCAGTAAATATCAATAAATAACATATAAATGTCATGAAATTTTATAAATATGTGTTATAATCAATTCATTATTATCTGATTTAATTTACTAACATATTTTAGAGCAATAAATCTTATTGGGTAACAAACTTAATTACAAAATACAGTATCAATATAGTTTTTTACTTGTTTTTGAAAATTAATTTGCGCTCCAATCTTGCGAAACCACTAGACTTATTTTTATCAGAAATGATGATGCAGAAGAATGATGACGAATCCTCCTCTGTCAGACAAATCGAATAATAGAACAAGGAGACTCCCATTATTTTATGCAAATAACAAAAATATATCACAATTAATCATAAAAGATAAAATAAGAAATATTTAAATGTTTGGAAATGAAGACATTAAAAAATAAAATACATGATGTCTCATGATATTGTATGAAAAGGAAACGATGGGTTTCTCATAATTCTTTTTCTGTTCTTTATTACGCAAATTGATATAAAAAGGATATATTAGATTGGTGTATAACACCAATCTAACAATAAGTTTTTCAAAGGTATACATATGTAAAAATAAACTGAATATTCGGATGGGTAACATGCTCGCAAATTGCGAGTTCTTATATTTTTTGAATTATTGTTTATTTAAGATACAAAAATAATCAACAAATAATGAAACTAATGAGAATCGGCACAGATAATCAAAGTAAATTTTGTAGTTTAAAAAATCTATAAAACTTGCGCTTATTCTCATTAGCCCCATTATTTTGTTAATTCTTTTATATTGTAAAGATTGAAAGTCTGTTTTAATTATTATTCTTTATCGCTTATTTTCGCAAACAGTAAAATTTATTTTATTTGCAAAACTCTCACAACGTCTAACGTCTTATCTCCACACAGAATACTTTATCCGAAGAATATTCTGGGATATTCTTATTTGGTTCGTTCTCTGCATGTCTTTAAGGCATGCCTTGGAGGTGTATTATGGAGCTCTATTCTGTATCTTGATTAATATAACAATTTTAAATATACATCTCACTATTTGAAAAGCAACGTAATATTTATATTTATTAATTTATTTAAGTAGATATTTAAATATATAAAAGTAATATTTTCTATAAATTTTTAATCTTTTTGTAATATAAAATTATATACATATAAGTTTCATATATCAATTAATATTTAAAAAAAATCATCGTTATTTATTTTTAAATAATATAAACATCAATGACTAACATACTGTTTTTCTAATTCTAATTCTAATTCTAAGAATTAGAAGAAGATAAAGGCATTCATAATCGATTCTTATATTTAAATTTACCTTTTTTTTTAAAGATATCATAAGTTAATCACAAAGTTAAGTTTTAGCACCTTAAAACATTACTTGATGATCTTGAAATAAGTCTAGAATGAACTATGAATATCGACCAAAGAGTAAATTAAAGCAAAATTAAAATTTAGATAAATAATTTTTTTAATATGTTTATTTCTATAACATAGAAATAAACATTAATCGTAATTCTTGAAGAAAATCAAGGATCAATTATAGTTGTTCGACATTGAAAAGAAATTAATCATCAAAGATATTTCGGAGATCTCTAAAAGTTCTTAATATTTTTTGTATTCTTCAGAGATCTCTTAAACATCTTTTGAATGTTCATATTATTCGGATTCCAAAGTTTCGTTTTTTAAAGCTTTGTTTTGCACAATACTAGATTCGTTTCCGTCACCTTCACCGGTCGATCAATCCTCCGAATACTGAACGTACTCCTCGCGATTTTCATTGGTATCTAAAGAGAATTCCAGAGAAGGAACAAACTCAGTTTCGATGATGATTTTTATGGATTCCGTCGTTGCAGTCATTGTAGCTACTCCAAATAGAATAGAATCAAATATTTTATAAATCGGATTATTCCTGAAAAAATTAGAATGGCCGAATGTTACTTGCTTTTTTCATAGTGATAAATTGGAGATTCCGAGATTTGTACCTAATAAAAATACAGAATTCGTATATGAATATGTATACATAGTGTAGAATAGATGCTATTTTATATCATATTTGGCGATACTCATGTTTGATACATTTTTCAATAAATGGATTCTTTTATCTGCGTTATGCATTATCTTTAGTTAATATTGATTATTTTATGAAAATCGTATTCATTTTTCTAGTACATATATTAATTTTTAGTATACATGAAGAATGCTTACTTGTGAATACTTTTTAAATGTCTTTTTAAATCAGTTACTTTGCTGTATATGACTATTGCTTTACATTGTTTGCATATTGCCTCACTTTTTGCGATATAATAGTTCCAAATTCAATGGAATTTAATTTCTTTCTTTTATTCTTCTACTAATTTATCTGGGTATGCCTCTATTAAGTGCTTATGTAAACTAGCCAAGTGTCTAATATCTATGTTGAATTTCCCTTTACAATGATTGCATCTTGCTTTGTTACTCCTTGTTAATTTCGTGTAATGTTCATGTATCCAGTAACGAGCTGGAATCAAATTGTCTCCTGTTTCTTCTATTCTCTATCATTATAACCGCTGTATACGGAATATTAGTAACTAATCGCAGATGGTTTGGAACGATGTAAAGAAGCATTTGCAGAAACTGTTTATAAAAATTCAATTACAGAGATATGTATATATGTTGTAACGGATCATACATAAATATTGATATTTTTAAAGTTTGAATCTATTTTACCACCATTTGTCAGGTTAGAAGATTTTAGTGATCAATTTATTATAGTACGTAAAAGTCTTATCGCTGTCTCTCGCATCAGATGGATGCTAATGATTCCGATATATTATCATTTTTATTAAGACAAAATCTCTTTGAACAGCATTTATAATTGTATATTTTACAATTACTCTAAACAATTATTATAGTATTGAATTGTATAAAATTATTATAGTATTGAATTGTATAAAAGATTACAATAAAAGATAATATAAAAAATGTTATTGCATTATGATTAGCGAAAAATACAATAAAATAATTAGATAAAGATAATCTTATAATGACTCAATAATAATAAACAAATAAATAACACGAAAGACTACAAGCCAGATTTTTATGTATTTCAAATTTTTAGAACATACGTTTCGATCTTATTATTAGATCATCCTCAGTGTATATATGTAAAGAAATTAAACGCAAATTTAACAAAATTAATAAAACGGTTAAATACAATTTATACGCAAAAAGTTGATAGTATTTCTTCATATCTATTATCTTCCACAACAATGCAATGTTTTTCAGTCAATATTCGGTTATATTCTTCCATTATATCGGTCACAATAAGTCCATAATAATGATAAAAATATTGAACATGATGAGTCATTAAATAAAAATGTGCCAGCACACATTCTATTATCAAATTAATACAATAGATAGAAATAATTAGAACTTAAAAATAACAAAATAAAAAGTAAAGAAATAATTAGACTTAAAAATAAAAAATAAATTAAAAATATACTTATCTGCAAAAACGGACTAAATTATTTATTAATAGTTCGTTTTTATGGGCGAGTATAATGTACTTACAAAGAGAACCACCGATTAAATCGGTGGGGGTGATGGAGGGCCTCTAGTTTGTTTTTGCTAAATTAAATCTGAATTTAATGATATGTTATTGAAGAGTTTAAAGTATATTCAAAAATCAAAATTCTGTAATAATTGCTAGTGATTAGTATTTATAGAATATTTTTTTTTCTTTTATTTGAAATATATTTACACACTAATTATGTTTGGTAAAAAAAGGCTAAAGTTTTGTATTAAAAAACATAACTTCGTAATTCCATTTTTATGCAGATTATAAGACGTGTATTATAAGACAAAATTCGGTTTAAATTATACTTGTTTGAATATTCAAATATTCACTTCTTCAAAGGGCAATAGTGCGGGAGCAATTTGCTGTTACAGGAAAAAGGTCCTCTTTCAAGTTTCTCTCTGACTGTACACTATACGCAGTATGTACAACCAGTCAGTCTAGCACTCTGTGTATTTCACGAGCAGTCGGAGCAGTTCAGCAGTTGAAAAATCGTTGAAGTTATCAGAAGTACATATTCGGACAGGAGGTTACGGAGATGTAATGCTTAATGCTCGGTCCTGTCTCTCAGGAAATATTTACCGATAGATGATAACTAAAGATTGAAAATATATGCACGTGTCTTTCTAGACCCTCGAAAAATCGCAAATTTATGTGGGGAACATGTTCAGCAAAGAGGTTGTCGGAATACTCTCTGTTATACACGTGCTTCTGATTCCCCACCAGAACCGCAGCATCCAATCGGAGCGCGGTAGTGCATCTGATTTCCATGACAACCACGCTTGTTAACCCCCACTAACGAACTGATGCATGGCACTTGTTTATATCCGACGCGTGTGTAGGAGGAATTATTCCTGATTGTTGCTGATTATTCCGATAACTTCCTCGTTTAACATGTTTCTCGTATAACTTGGCGATTTGTCGAAGGTCTAGAAAGACGCATATACGTATACTGTATTCTCAATTCTAGATTATCGTCTGTTAGTAAATATCTTGGAAGAAATAGGAGAAAATGAACACATGTACCCGCTGTAGCATCTTCAACTTCCTATTCTGATACATTCCTAATAACAGGGTTGGCAATGCGTTACTTGGAATGTCATTACCTTATTGTAATAACGATTTGATAATGATATTGTGAATTTTTTTTATGACGGTAATGCTAACATCAGAGTTAGAAAAATCAACCGTTTCTTGTAATGGATTGAAAAAGTCATTACTGAAAAAAATAACTTCTAATTTGTAACGCGTTACTTTTTACTCGTTACTTTATAACGAGTAACGTTACTTATTACTTTTTTCAGTAAGTAACGCGTAATGGTAACAAATTACTTTTCAAAGTGAACACTTTTCTAATTTTAGCACAACCTTAGCGTTTAATTAGCACATAGTTGACAAATACATCGAATCACTGTTTTTCATGTATCTACGTCCATCATCATCATTTACGTCAATACCACATTTCTTCTGATAGATTAAATTAATTGTGAAATATCAGAAAAACAATTTTTTATTGTGTTACATCTCTACTTTGTATTTTAAACATTTTTAAACTCTGATATTTTTTTATGTAACAAAATCTATCGCAATGATACATCTACTTGAAATTTGATTATTTCTTGCAAGAGTGACTCATTCGAAAAATCGTTAGTTATTAGCAGGATTGGCAAACGTTTTATAGTAAACAATTTGATCACGACGTTGCAATTTTTTATAATACCATTATATTATATTATCGCGTAAATAGCTTCGAGTACTTGTTACTAATTATATGTAACATTTATAACTTTTATAATTTTTAATGAAGATATTAATAGATGTACAAATGGCGAAGGAATGATTCAAGTATATTGCTTACGAATTTGAATTGATATGGCCTATAAACAAAACTAATTGTAAACATTACAACAATAAATCTAAAAATAATGCGAACAATGAAATACAACGATGATAATATCGGCAATTTATAGAGGATGAGCCTGACAAAATGATTTGCCGCGTAGCGATTCTGAAATTTTAATCGAAAACTAGCATTTTAGAATCATAAATAGTTATATAATAAACTATAAATCAAATTATATACATTAAATATACATTTAGTAACGAGAAAATTCTGTATGAAAATTATCCTTGTAATATTTAGATATTTATAGAAAGCACCAAAAAATAAAATACACAAAAAATTTAAAGTAAGAATGTTTTATAAATGTTTGAATAATCTGTAAGAGCGATTTTAACGTGATTGGTAACTAATTCTTGATTCGAGTCCTTATAAGTAAACATAAATATTTATTTCACACCATACAGAAAATCTTTTTATATATATATTTTGGAAGAGGTCGTTTTTGGAGAACATTATTTAGTCAGAAACATTGTCATTACCGTCAGTTTGTGAATATCGTGTTGCTGAGCGATATAGAAAGATGATAGAGGCGGAAATCGTTGATATCGAAGTGTATGATGTAAGATTTCCAACATCAATGTGGCAGTTTGGAAATGATTCAATGGTACGCATTGCATTAATTTTCATAATAAAATATTTACGTTTTTTATTTTCGAATTATCGAGAGGCTTGTATTTAATATAATCGACTTTTAACAGCATACGAATTCCAATCACGCCTGCACGTATGTAATAATCCACACTAACACGAAATATAAAGGATACGGCATTGCAACTACTTTGGGAAGAGGAAATGAATTTGGTATATATTAACAATATTAACTATTCTCTCTCTCTCTCTCTCTCTCTCTCTCTCTCTCTCTCGTTTTCATTATATCGATAATAAATTTTATAGTGGTGCAAACATGCAAGCTTCTGTTCAGAAACGTAAAGAAACGAACGACCACAGAAATCTATTCCAATTTTGCATCATTTTGGAGACAGTTAACAACCGACGTGGAACTTCGATGGGTAATATATATACAATAAAGCAAATCATGTGTCTATCAATTATATTAATTAATATATAATGACTCAAGGTATGATTTATATATTTTAGCTAGGAGCGGAATGCGGTGTGGTACATTTAGCTACAGCAGCTATCGTGAACGCTTTATGGGATCTATGGGCACGTATTGAGGATAAACCCGTCTGGAAGTTGTTGACTGATATGACACCCGAACAACTCGTTTCTACTGTGGATTTTAGATATATGTAAACTAAAATCTGTCATGTGGCGTTATTTATGCCACAATTGCATTTAAAAACCACACACACACACACACCCGCGCGCACGCGCACACACACGCGCGCGCACGCGCACACACACACACACACACACACACACACACACACACACACACACACACACACACACACACACACACACACACACACACACACACACACACGCACACACACACGCACACACACACATTCGAATACTAATATTTTATATTAAATTATTATATTAAATATTTGAAATTTTTTATATATTTTTTTTATTATAGTAGAGATATGGTGACCGAGGAGGAGGCGATAGAAATGCTCAAGAAAGATCAGTCGCGTAAAGAGAAAAGGAAGAAGATATTAGAAAGTAAAGGACATCCAGCGTATACGGCCGATATCGGATGGTCTTTTAGCAATCAACAATTTAGAAGTGCTTGTAAAAAATTTAAGAAACTAGAATTTAAGGAGTATAAAATATGTGTAGGCCCGACTATCCCCGTGAGCTGGAAGAAGTGTAATCTCATACGGAATGTGATAGGCAAGCGTAGTGACAAGATATTGATAGTGGATGCGAATCAATTCTGGGACAAGCACGAAGCAATCTTTTCCGTGAAAGGTTTCAATAAAATGCGTCCCTATTGCATAGAAGAACCGACATCTCCCGACGATGTTCTGGGACACGTTGCGATACGAGCTGCACTAAAAAAGTTGAAGTACTCAGTGCAAGTGAGTTGCGGCGAAACGTGCGCAAATCGCGTCTTATTCAAGCAATTCTTGAAATTTGGTGGAGTCGATTTTTGGAACATTAATGTAGGCAGGCTCGGTGGAATTAACGAAGCGTTAGCCGTATACTTTATGGCAAAAAAGCATTCAAGTAAATTTTGTGATAATCATATTCTTAGATTTTTATCATTCAGAGTGATCTTTTGCTTAGTGAAACGAAATGCGAATTTATTTTATTTATAGTACCAGTGTGGGGACATGCTGGTGAAGTTGGCTCGGGCGAGATGATTCAACATCTCCAAATGTGGAATTTTATTTGCTTAAGTGAATTCACGGATATTAAAATAGAGTACAGAAGTCATCAGCACGGATACTTTGAAGATCCTGTATTTATTAGAAACGCTGCTTACCTACTGCCTAACCGTCCAGGATTTTCAACTCAGCTTAAGAACAAGTGCATTATGCGATGGTCTTATCCGGAAGGTACACGATGGAAATATTTGTTTGTAACAAAACGATTCAAGAACGAACTCAATTATCAAAAAAAGTGATGATAATACGAAAATATTTTGCTGATACTACTAACCATAAGATAACTGGAATTTTTTGGTAAAATTGATATTTTCTGATTTATAAAACGCATTTATTTTGAAATAATATACTCAGTACCCAAAATTGTGTAACATTATTTTATAATGAACATGTAATCTTTAACAAACTGTTATTAAATATTTTTATTCTCACAGTTATCGAATCAAATCTTTAAAATACAATTTTCATTTTTCTGGTTAACTTGTAGTTAGACTTAACCTGACGATAATGTAAAGAAAAAGTATTTAAAGTAAGTATTTAAAGTAAATGTAAAAAAAATTGTATTTGTCTAATTATAGTTAATCATTAAATTGATGGTTTTATATTTGATAAATTTTTAAAATTGAATTTATAAAACCAGTGATTAATTACAGCTTAAAAAAAATACAATTTTTATTATCAAATTCAAATCTAATCATAAACCAGAAAATGAAAAACCGAACTTAAAAGTTATAAAGAAGTAATTTGTCTATTTAGAAAAAGAAAAAAAAAGGAATTTTAGATTTATATGAATCGAACGCTTTTTTGATTGCATTACTTTTTAATTTAAAATATATATAAACTGTACATATATATATATATATTTATATATTTATAAGTAGCATATATCTATATGTATATTTTTATGTAATGTAATTAATGTGAACATGATAAATTAATAATGTGTGTAACATATTTATATAAGTGGCAGTTGAGCTGAGGGAATCTTAAATTTTTCTAAGAAACTGTTAAAAGCCGTATCTATCTATTCCGTAAATATTTACCATCTTATCCACCATGGAAAACTTATCTCTTTTTTTATCCCTCTTTCGTCAATAGAACAAATGAAACGGAAAAGTTGATAACACAAAAATTAAAGACTTAATCATTATCAGTCCATTATGTTTTAAATTATTAGCGCATAAGTTCTCATGAAACTCTTCATGTCACAATACCATCGAACTACAATAGCCAAAATGCCGTTTTACGAATAGACACGAGTTGTTTCTGTTTTCAAGCTACTGACTCGCTTTAATTAACTTTGCTCAACATAAATAAATAAACTGCGCTTGCTAATTTCGTATAAAATAAAACACGGAGACACAACTCATCAAAAAAATAAAATCGTATGTCCTTTAAATTGCAACAAATTTTGTTCTTATATCATTTCGATTCAGCCATTCGCATATTATAACAAATGTCGCTTTTCTCATTATGTATTCAAATTTTGTGGATACTACTAAATAATATAATACGCTCTCATTCCTATCGACACATGCTCACGAATGTATCCTCATTATGCGAAATCATTAAAAAAAAAAAAAAAAACACTATTTCGAGAATTTATTTGTGAAATTTAATGTAACATTTAGTAATGATGGAAAATGCGAGATTGGAATTTAAAGAATCTTCAGAAAATTAATCTTCTACTGTCAACTGACAAATAGCATTATTTTTTTTGTATGACTTCGCTTAACAAGAATACATACTGTCATCCGTTGCAATATCCTCATCTAACGCTTCATAAGTGACTTACGTGCTAAAAGTAGTTTTCGTTGGGGCACCCCCCTCGATCTCTGTACAGTGTGCTTTTTTTATAAATAACTCTTATAAATTAGTATAATCTACGTTTCTTGTTCCGACGATAAAAAATCATACAATGTACACACATGCTTGCTTACGGCGATCCATATTTAATACTGCGGGTAAATCTTCGTTTTTCGCTATCATAGATGTGTGTTTTCGTAATGACATTCTCTTTCCGATCGGTATCTAATCTCTCAGAATGCCGCCCGCGCGTGTTTGCTTAAAGAGTTGTTTGAGGAGCTGCCGCAAATCGACAAGTTTGGAGCAAGTTAACTTAATACTCTAGTAAAGAGGTAAGTTTCAACTGCCCGGATAAGGCATTTGATCTGGAAGGGCGGATGAGTGATTCTGGTTAGGGCTCTGATGGAAATGTGGACTGGTACCATCTTGCGAGATATCACCGACGACAGGTTCCTCGTATTTGCCCCTCTTGAAGCGTCCGTATAGTGACGAATACGGCAAATTATAATGGATTGCCGCTTGATTTATGCTCATGTGTCCTAATCTGTAACAGTAAATTCAGGAACAATGTAAATATTTATTTTGCATTAGAAATTTGCATCAGTCATACAAGTTTCATCCATTTTGTGTTCGATAAAATCGAAATTTCACAAAAAAATTAAAAATCTTTTACAAATATCTTAAACTTTCATGATATATATTGTATACAATAAATAAAGATTTATACATTATGCTCTATAAAACTAAAATTTTGCAAAGAAACTAGAATCTTTTGTAAATATTTTAAGTTTTCAAGATATTTTATACAATAAATTAAATTTATTTTGTATATTTTACTTATTGTATAAAATATCTTGAAAACTTAAAATATTTACAAAAGAGTTTCTTTGCAAAATTTTCATGTTGAATCATTGAAGTATATCGATCTATCTGTAATACAATTTTATTGAACGTAGAGAGTCAAGGTAGAGAAGACTCATTTATCGATACCTGACGGCCTCGAGAGCTTCAGTCATAGCATCTTCGCTCCATGGCGTAGGATTGCTTCTACTAAGCTCGATTCCTTCCCGCTTGCATCTTCCGTAAAGAGTTCCCGTAGGTATACCGAATTCCGTTGACGCCCTCTGTACGGACGTCTGACCAGATCTTATTGCTTCTAAAGCGCGATCCAAATCGGAGGGTGTCCAGGTAGTGGGACTCGCGTTGAACGGTGCAGCCAATCTGATACCTTCCCTCCTGGCGATTTTATACAACGTGCTAGAAGGTATGCCATATGCTTTGGATGCTTTGTTAGCCGAAATGGAACCGGTACGCAACGCTTCTAAGGCATTGTTCAAACTCTCGTCACTCCAGGATTTCGTGGGGCCGTCTTTCTTCGGTGTGTCGATGCCCAATCGATGCGCCCGTTGCCATAGTGTCGTTGAGGGAATACCGAATGTTGCTGAAATATTAATAAAATTTCACATTTAATTATTTCATATATAATATCATTCGTACTATGAGCTACATATTTTAAATTAGATCTCCGTACTTATGTAACTTTGTTTAGCTTTACACACAAAGTCATTATGAATATAGTTATATACATTGCAATCAATAGTACAATCAATAATACAATCAATAATAAACGATCATTACAGAAATTTTAGTTCTACACACATATATATATATATATATATATATATATATATATATATATATATAGTAGAAAACTGAATTTTCAATTAAAATTTCTAATAATTTCTTATCCAATAATTCGGAATATATCTTTCTTCTTACCTGAAGCTTTTGTCAGGCTCATGTTGTGATTCCTCAGCGCTTCTAAAGCCGCGTCCATGTCCTCCTGCGTCCACGACTTTGAACCGTGATGGTGCGAGCTGGACTGTCCACTATGCCCCCTCGAGTTATTCTCACCAGAGTCTGATTGACCAGAGCTTCCTGATGGCATCAGTCCCAATAGCTCCGGTGTTATCATCATCATGTTGTCGCTGTCGGCAGCGTTTTTCGAACTTACGCTCGCCCGATCCGACATATGGCTATCTATGTCGATCGTGTCCGAGGAGTCCATCGTGTGCAGCGTTTCGAACTTGATCTTGACGCTGTCGCAATTCTGAATCTCTGCGAACAGATCGCGGAAAACAGGCATGACACGACGCTGCTATTGGCGTTTTGTACCGAGGAAACTCGGTAACAACTTCTGCGACGGTATATCTTCGCCGTGGGACTCACGAAAGTTACTCGGTAAGCTTCGATGGTACCTGAGGATCGATAAGCGAGCGCTGTCGAAGGCGAAACTGGACGCGGAAGGACGCTAAATGAGGTTGCGTGGGCTGCTGCTACGGACCGAGCAACGCAAATCTAATCGCGACCAGTTAAGCGTGATTAGGCCAATTATTTTGATTCCCTGTCCGCCTAATGACCGGCTGTACTTTCAACCCGGTAGTGTTCTACCCCTCGCCGCGCCCTCACGTCCGAGGGAAATGTATGACGTTGAATGGACCGAGTAAACGGGAAACTTTTATCACGCGATTGGGCCAAACAAGACTCGATGATTATCTATACTATTAAAATTGGATATATTTAGTCACTGAAGTATAGTCTTCGCGAAAGTGACGTTCTAAGTCGCGCAGAGCCAATAAGAAATCTTGCGGAGAAATATTTTTAATTTTTTCAACACGTTTCATGCTAGCGAATAAATTTGACTATCACGTTGATGAGGACGATATTATTTTTGCTACATTTGTTAAATAACATGTATTTCATAATAATTTAAAAAAATTACAAAAATTATTGTAAAGAAAATGATCTAATACTAGTACACTATGTACTGCATCACATATTATGAGTCTAATGTACCAGATTGCATCATATATCAATTATAAATCCACGTATGATAAACAATCATTTTTATTTTATTTATTATTATAATTACGTTTTTTTTTAGTCGAAACAAATATAGTCGAAACATCAAACGATCTGAATGGAAAGTCAAGCGTGGGTCAATGGTGATTCATGTGGCATGGAACGCGTTAAAAGGCCAACTTGTTAGTAGTAAAATTGACACAATTAAACAAATTACTTTTATAATCTTTTTATTCTTTTCCGAAAAATTTCTCGATTGACCTACACATATGCTTACTAAACATTATCCTCTTGAAATTGTATTGTAAATTGTTATCATCTTGGAAATTGTATTTTTACTTTGCGTGATGAAAAAAGGGTCCTTTACACTTAAAATATGCATATCGTTTTCTCGTTTATTGTCTTTTTCATAATGAAGAAGCATCTCATGATATCTTTTCGCAACCAAATCCGTTAGTTTTGTAATTATGTTTGGTCCAGTTTCATTTTGTACTGCTCATTAGTAAAAATCGATTTAAAAAAAAGAATCCTCATGAATTCATAAGGATTCTTTTTAAAAACGATTATTTTATTTCGTTTTATTTTCGTGTACAATTACGGCAATCATCACCGAGAACCGCTATTTTCAAAGTAAGAAACGGTATTCGAGAAACGTAAAATTTTATACCTGTAGAATGATGATCCGGATCCCTCAAGTGGGTGATGGTAGTGCCGACCAGGGTGGCGCTGGGTGGGGTGGGTTGGGTCTCGGGGGGCAAATCGACCTCTCCGGGATCCGGATGGTGGCCATAATGCCCTAGCCCTGTGTGACAGAACATGTCACCTTTTTATTCAATGTGAAAGGGGTCCGTCCAAATCGATCTTGAAAACAGTAAATCGCCCCACACCTGGAAACTTCCGAATAATCGCGACACAAGTGTCTTCTTGTCTTTTTTTTTTAATTTTGACCATAAGTTTTTATTTATTTTTTGAAACGCAAAATGCAATGCACATATTATAAGAGATATATTATTTTAAAACGTATAATGTGTGTATATACATATATGTATATGATACATATTATATAAAAAAATTTCAATAAATGAATAGAATTGAAAATTAATACTGCAATTTTCATTAAATAAAAAGGCTCTACAAAATTTACGTTTCATGAGAAATAGACAAAGAAAAAGAAATAAAGTCCGACATATAATATATCCAGATGTGGGGCAAAAATCTCGATAGATCTACTTACTGTTGTTACTCGTGCCGTTACCGTTGTTGTTGTTATTGTTATTATTATTACGTTGGCAAGTTTCCAATGCTACTGCTGCTGTTGCTGTCTCCGTGCACTCTTCATCTTCAGCCTGCCAGTCCCGATGGTTCTGTGGAATATCCGGTACGAATTTAGCGTCGACCCTGACGAGATCGAATCGCGCGCCCGCCAACACGGGAGAACCATTGCATTTGTATCTATGCCTCACTTCGTCTTTTCAACGCGTTGCAAAATCAATTTTCCACTACTATTAAATTCAAATAGACTACCTACTACGATAATTTTTTCATAATATAAACGTATTTCTTATAATTAGCATAATTTACAATTAAAATCAATTTATAAGAACCTCTATCAAGAATTAAATATCACGTTTGTTAACGAATTAAATGACGTCTGGCTACTTGGGTAACTAACTTAAGAAAATTTCCTAAAAATCTCAGAACAATATCATAATGTATATGATTACATAATTAAATTAAAAAAGCCTCTTTAAAAAAAAATCTCAGAATTGCTATCATATATAAATAATCCTTCGTCGATCAAATTGAACTTTAAAGGCATAGTTAATACTTTGATTGTGATCTATTTGTTTTTAGATAAATTTAAATTTATAAAAGTAAATACAACTTGACTTTTAAAAATTCATTGTTGAAAATTCATTGTTTCCTAAGAATTTTTTCAGATTTTTAGTTTGAAACAACTGATAAAAATCTGCGCTAAAGCATAAAGATCCAGATTGTTGACATAAGGTTGACATAAGGAAAAAATTTCACATAGTTACGACGAAAGAATAATTATAAACACCAAACATTTCTTTGCGATATTCATAAAATTATTTAGAATTAAGCCTTGATAATTTCAGTACTGGTACACGGTAGTGTATTGCAGAGAATTGAAAAACTTTTGCTCTCTAAATTTTAATAAAAAGTGATGAAATTCAACTGAAAAAATGAAATTCATAGTGAAATTCAACTGAAAAAGAAAAGGAGTTTGAGCATAATATAACTTCAATATCGATGTTTGCATGTCAATTCCAACACCATAATACCATACAGATTGAATTTACAGACAAAAGTAAGGTTAGCTACTCTCTAAATTGTTTAGAATGAATTCTCATTCTAAAGAATGAAAATTGAGCTAACCTTGAAAAGGAGGACTCAGTTTTCAATCTTTAAGAGTGAGATTTCACTCTTTAGAGAAAATTTATTCTAGACGTTTTAGAGAATTTTACGTTTTATTGATTTTTTAATCGAATTTTCACTGTGAATTCATTGATGTCCTGAATAGCATATTTAAGATGTCACTGATCCACTGATTCAGATTTAAAGAGTGTATCTGTTAGCTCAATGAAATTACCTCTTTATTGTCACGGCTGTAATCGTTAGCCTCTTCCTCTTTGTAGCGATCGTAGTGTCTCGGATCGGTAGGACGCGGCTCGAATGTGGGCCGCTCGATTCTGGGTCTCTTGTATCTCTGATGGTGCTTCTTCAGCTTCGTGTAGTTCAATCTCGGGGTGCCGGACTCTCTCGGCGGCGAACTCAGACTCACGGGTGGCGGACCGTCCCTGTTCTCCGGCACCTCGCACAGGCCCTTGATCTTTAGCTGGTCGGCCGTCTTCAAGAGCGACTGTGGAAGAAAGGGAAAACATTATAGATGGCTAAATCAGCGTGTAACTTTAAAAGTAATGTGTCGCATTTAAGCGACGTTATCTATGTATTTTAAGAAATTAACGAAGAACACACGCACTTGTGTGTGTGTGTGTGTGTGTGTGTGTGTGTGTGTGTGTGTGTGTGTGCGCGCGCGCGCGCGCGTGCGTGCGTGCGTGCGATTAATAACATAATTTTTGAAACCATTAGACAAGTTTCTTTAAAATTAATTAAAATATTATCTAAATTATTAAAATATATATTCTCTGAAACGTTTAGAGTGAATCTCACTCATAAGTCCGACTTTTCATTTTCTGATTCAATTTTCTGATTCGTGGTTAGGCTTAACCTGATGATAATATAAAAATGATATTTTTTCTAGCTATCGTTAAGATGGTTCTTTAGTAAAGTGTTGAAAATTTGGGGTGCCTCACCAGGACCCACCTAAAATTACAAATATCTGCATAATTTGGATAAAGTATTAAAACTATTATAAAATTGACGATTCTGTAACTTTTACAGTTATTACACATACATTATAAAACCATTAGTTCAGTGATTAATCATAGTTTAGAAAAATACAATTTTTTATTATGAAGCTAAGAAAGTCTAAATCACAAGTTATAATTAAATGATGAAAAACCGGGCCTTAAGAATTAAAAATTGAGTCACTCTTTTTCAAGACTGATTCAATTTTCACTCTTTAGAGTAAAATTCCCCTCTAAAGAATTGAAAGAGAGTATCTTATTGTTAGTTAATGTCTAAACAATGCGTTTATTTATTTATATTTATTACGTGAGCTTTTGTATTAGAAATTATCGTCGAGAGAGTCTAGAGAAGATTGACGTTTGTAAGTTAGCGTCTACCGCATGGAGGAATCGCCACACGTTCGCCACGAGCGAGCAATTAATTCGTTAATTAACGGGATTGTATAATCGAGGTGGGCCGTGTACGGAAACGCGCGCGGAAACGCCGCGTTCGAGAATCAAGGCGCGGACGCGGAATAGAAAAATACTCATTTCGGTAAACCGCTTTGCGAGAGGCGGACCGCGCGGGTCCGGTCCGATTGGATTTGCATATTTCTCGCGCGAGAGCTCGTCGTCCCGGCATCTCGTTCCGCCCGGCGGCGGTGCAATTTCATCTCGGCGACGGGCGTCGGCGGTGGTGGAGACGGCGGTAGTGGTAGCGGCGGCGGCGGCGGCGGCGGCGGCGGCGGCGGTGGCGGCGGCG